>ENA-ORDA01000682-ORDA01000682.1-marine-metagenome-genome-assembly--contig:-NODE-682-length-32160-cov-6.121684_pt1 | contig 32160 bp, 48 predicted proteins | sample MGYA00237778_ERZ508506 | MGnify/ENA primary metagenome ERZ508506 (study PRJEB26177, sample SAMN06267891) | marine metagenome | isolation source: Monterey Bay, California, USA | place: Pacific... | reverse complement strand
TAGAAAACCTTAATAAAGATCTAAAAGAAACACAAGGAGATTTATCTGGTGTTGAAGCTGCTGCGGATAAAGCTACTGGTGGTATGGTAAGTGGATTTAAAGGAGCTACTACTGGTATAAAATCAGTTGTTAAGGGTTTTAAGTCAATGCGAATGGCAATTATTGCTACTGGTATTGGTGCGTTAGTTCTTGCTATATCATCTGTTGCTGCTGCTTTTACAAGTACAGAAGAAGGTCAAAACAAGTTTAATAAACTAATGACTGTATTAGGTTCTATTACTGGGAACTTAATAGATGTTTTAGCAAGTTTAGGAAATGCAATTATAAATGTTTTTACAAACCCAGTAGATGCAATAAAAAAGTTTACAAATCTTATAAAAGAAAATATTGTTAATAGGTTTGAAGGGCTATTAGAGTTAATACCTCAACTTGGTAAAGCAGTTAGTTTATTATTTAAAGGAGAATTTAGCGAAGCTGGTAAAGTAGCTGTAAATGCAACTGCAAAAGTTGTTTTAGGTGTTGAGAATGTAGTTGAAAAAACACAACAAGCTATTGAAAAAACACAGGAATTTGTACAAGAACTTGTAGAGGAAGGTAAGATTGCAGCGCAGATTGCAGACCAAAGAGCAAAAGCAGATAAGTTAGAAAGGAATTTATTAGTAGAAAGAGCAAAAGCAAATAGAGATAGAGCAGAACTATTAGAGAAAGCAGTTAATAAAGAACAATTTGCTACAAGTCAAAGAATACAGTTTTTAAAGGATGCTGGAGCATTAGAAGATGAAATCACACAAAAAGAAATTAAGGCAGCACAACTTAGGTTAGATGCAAAAGTTGCTGAAAACGCTCTTGCTGGTTCAACTAAGGAAGATTTAAATGAAGAAGCACAACTACGAGCTAACTTGATAAATCTTGAAACTGCTAAACTTACTAAACAAAAAGAGGTTACAAGTCAAATAATAGCTCTTAATAATGAAGAAAAAGCTGCACTTAAAGCTATAGAAGATGAGAAAAAAGCAAATCAAAAAGAAGCAGATGCAAGAAGGGATGCGGACTTAAAAGCTAATGCAGATTATTTAGCTAAAAAGAAAGCACAAGAAGATTTAGCAGAACAAGAACAACTAACAAGAGATGAGCAACAATGGAATATGTTGCAGAAACTTAGAAATACAGCACAAGAGCAAGAGCTTTTAGAACTACAACAGCAGTTTGATTTAAAAATGGAACTTGCTTATGGAAATAATGAATTAGAACTTGCCTTACAAGAAGAGTTTAACGCACAAGCAACAGCGATAGATGGCAAGTATATTGCAATAAATAAAGCTGCAGGAGATAAAGCAAGAGCAGATAATCTTGCAGCGGAACAACAAATGCAAGATTTAAAACGCTCTGCTGTACAAACTGGATTAACTTCCATATCACAATTAACAAAGACATTTGCTGGAGAAAGTGAAAAGGAACAAAAAAAGGCATTTGAAATTAACAAAGCAGTTTCTATTGCATCTACATTAATACAAACTTACCAAGCTGCGCAAGGAGCTTATTTATCACAATTAAGCATACCAACACCAGATGCACCAATTAGAGCTGCTGTTGCTGCTGGAATTGCTACTGCTACTGGTTTAGTTAATGTTGCTACAATAGCAAAACAAAAATTTAAAGGAAGCGGTGGGGGAGCACCAGCACCATCTGGAGGCGGTGGAGTAGGAGGTGGTGGTACATCACCAAGTCAAGCACCAAGTTTTAACGTAGTAGGTCAAAGTGGATTTAATCAAGTGGCTGGAGCATTAGGTTCTCAACCGCCAATACAAGCATTTGTAGTAGCTGGAGCAGTTACTAATGCACAACAATTACAAAATAATACAATTAATCAAGCAACATTTTAAAATAAAAACAATGGAAATAATAGAATTAATATTAGATGAAGATAGCGAAGGTTTAACTGGAATTGAAGCCGTTAGTATCGTAGAGATGCCAGCAATAGAATCTGATTTTGTAACACTATCAGAACAAGAAATAAAATTAGCTAAAATAGATGATGAAAAGCGTTTGTTAATGGGAGCTGCTTTAATACCTAATAAGCCAATATTTAGAAAGAATGGAGAAAATACTTTTTATGTTTATTTTTCTGAGAAAACAGTTAGGAGAGCAAGTGAATTATTTTTTCAAAATAGTATGCAGAACAACGCAACTTTAGAACACGAAATGGAAATTAACAATTTAACTGTTGTTGAATCTTGGATTGTTGAAGATACTGAAATGGATAAATCTAATAAGTATGGTTTAAGTGTACCTAAAGGTACTTGGATGATTTCAATGAAAGTAGAAAACGAGGATGTTTGGAATGATTATGTTAAAACTGGTAAAGTAAAAGGTTTTAGTATTGAAGGATATTTTGCAGATAAGGCACAAGTTAAAGACCCAAGTTTGCAATCACAATGGAGTAAAGAGTTAGAAGCTATTGAAGAAGCTGAAGCTGAATATATGCTAAGTAATATTAAGGCGCTAATAAAAAAAGATAAAAGAACAAAATCTGGCAAAAGAACAGAATTAGAAACATTTAATGATTATCCAGATGCTGTTAGTAATAATGCAAAAAGGGGTATAGAACTAAATGAAAAAGTAAATAATAAATGTGCAACACAAGTTGGTAAAATACGTGCACAACAATTAGCACAAAAAGAAAATATAAGTGTAGAAACTTTAAAAAGAATGTATAGCTATTTATCAAGGGCGCAAGAGTATTATGATGAGGGCGACAAAGAAGCGTGTGGAACTATCTCTTATTTATTATGGGGTGGTAAAGCTGGTTTACGTTGGAGTGAAAGTAAACTTAAAAAGCTAGGTGAAATTAATTTATCATCTATGGTAGTAGATAAATCATTTGCTATTATTGATGATAGATTAGCTTATAGCACACAAGAGAAAGCTGAAGAAATGGCGGAAAATATTGGATGCGAAGGTTTCCATATACACGAATTTGAAGGTAAAGAATGGTATATGCCTTGTAAAGAACATATAAAAAAATAATTATGAAAAGTAAAAAATTTAAAACACCAAGCAATACATCACCTAATAATACTAAACGTGGTTGTTTATGTGCAGATGGTAAAAAATACAGTAATAAATGTTGTGATGGAAGTTTACAAGCACAAGGAATTGGTAAAGTATAAAAAAAAGTTGCAAAAAAATATAACAGTAAAGGTTTTAAATCGTTTATAGTATATATACTCAAATTATGAAAGCAAACGAAATACTAAACAAGATAAAAAATATTGTTGGTGAAAAAGTTAATCTTTCTGAAAATAAAATAGAAATGGCTGAGATAAAATTAGAAAATGGTACTGTACTTGTTGCAGAATCTTTTGAAGCTGGAAAATCTATATTTATAAAAACTGATGATGAGCAAGTTGCTTTACCTATTGGTGAATATAAATTAGAAGATGGCAAAATTTTAGTTATTACTGAAGAAGGTTTAATTGACAGTATTAAAGATGCTACTGAAGAAGAAGTAGTTGAAGAAGAATTATCTGATGATTCTAAAGAAGTTGAAGAAACTGAATTAGAAGAAGAAGAAAAAGAAGAAATGAAATACGTTACTAAAGAAGAATTTACATCTGCTGTTGAAGAAATTAAAGCGATGATAGAGGACAAAATGGGTAACAAAGAAGAAATGAAGGAAGAAGTAATAGAAGACACAAAAGAAGAACTATCTGCTGTTGCTCCATCTCCTGTAAAACATAATCCTGAAGCTGAAGTTGATAATAAAATAAACTTTAAAATTTCTGAAAACAGAATTAAAACAACGAAAGATAGGGTTTTTGATAAAATTTTTAACAATAATTAATAAATAAAAAAAAATGGCAAATAGTTTAAATACACCAATTACTTCCACTTATGCTGGAGAGTTCGCTGGGAAATACCTAAGTGCAGCTTTATTAAGTGCTAATACAATTGACAAAGGAGGCATTGAAGTAATGCCAAACATAAAATATAAGTCAACAATGAAGAAAGTTACAACTGCTTCATCTATTATAGGAGATGCATCTTGTGATTTTACTGGAACTGCTGGACAAGTAACACTAACTGAAAGATTATTACAACCTAAGGAATTTCAAGTAAACCTTGAATTTTGTAAAAAAGATTTCGTATCTGATTGGGAAGCTGCTCAGATGGGATATTCTGCTTTTGACAACTTACCACCAAAATTCTCTGATTTTATTATTGGACACGTTGCTGGTTTAGTTGCTGAAAAAACTGAGAAAAACATTTGGGAAGGTGTTGATACTAATGCTGGAGAATTTGATGGTTTAGCTACTTTAGCATTAGCTGATACAGATGTAATTGATGTTGCTGGAGCTGCTGTTGATGCTGCTACAGTTGTTGGTGAATTAGGAAAAATTGTTGATGCAATACCTTCTTCACTTTACGGAAAAGAAGATGTACATATTTACATTTCACAAAACATTGCAAGAGCTTATGTAAGAGCTTTAGGTGGATTTGCTGCTACTAATAGTGGTGTAAATGCACAATCACATATGTGGTACGGTGATGGCGCACTTTCTTTTGATGGTGTTAAGTTATTCGTTGCTAATGGTCTTAATGACAATACTGCAATGGCTGCTCAAAAATCTAACTTATTCTTCGGCTGCGGTTTATTAAATGATGCACAAGAAGTGAAGGTTCTGGATATGTCAGATTTGGACGGTTCGCAGAATTGCCGCGTAATAATGAGATACACAGCTGCTGTAAATTACGGAATTGGTTCTGATATCGTTCTTTACCACGTATAAGAATTAAATAATAACAAGGGAGTTGAAATGCTCCCTTAATTTAAAAAAACAATATGGCTTGCGATTTAACAAAAGGGCGAAAAGTTTCCTGTAAGGATGTAATCGGTGGTATTGTTAGAGCTTGGTTCGTTGATTATGGCGATTTAGGAACTGTAACAAAAACCGATGATGAAATCACAGATTTAACTGGAACATTTACTGCTTTTCAATATGATTTAAAAGGAACAAATAGTTTGGAAACTGCTATTACATCCTCAACTGAGAATGGTACAACATTCTTTGAAGAAACATTAACTTTAACATTACCAAAATTATCTAAAGAAGATAATAAGGAAATAAAACTGATGGCTTATGGAAGACCACACGTTTGTGTAGAAGATAGAAATGGAAATTTCTTCTTATGTGGTTTAGAACACGGATTAGAAGTTACTGGTGGCACAATAGCAACTGGAACTGCTTTTGGTGATTTAAGTGGATACAGCTTAACATTAACTGGTTCAGAATTACAACCAGCCAATTTTATTAGTGGCGGTACTGCTGCTGACCCTTTTGCTGGTATGAGTTCTGCTACTGTTACTGTAACTGTAGGAACTAATAGTTAAAAAATACGCGATTAAATAATTGTGTGATTCATAATATATGTTTGATTGGAGGGGAGGGAGTGATTAACCTCCCCTTTTTTATTTTAAAATATGCAGATACACCCAGTACTTGGAGCAAAAAACATTAACTTTATACCAAGAGAGGCAATAATACCTTATCCTAATATGGTTAAAACATATAAAATTGATATTAAATCAGAAGCGCAAAATAAAATTATTTTTACAAATAGCAATATGATTATTGAGGAATTAGATTATTATTACCAATATCTTCTTATTGAAGAAGCTGGAGCTCCTACAATATTAAAAGAAAACAACTATTATACTATTACAATCACAAATACTACTGATAACACAATAATTTTTAAAGATAAAATGTACTGTACTAACCAAACTCTATCAGATTACCAAATCTCAAATGGTGTTTATATAGAGCAAAGTACAGGCGATAACAACTTTGTATATTATGGATAATTTACACTTAGTACAATTAAATCAATACGAACGACCAACTATTACAGAAGAACGTAATAAAAACTATGTTTCAATAGGTGAAAATAACGACTATTATCAAGGACTTATTGATGCCTATATGGATAGTACAACAAACAATGCTGTAATTAATGGTATTGTTAATCAAATATACGGAAAAGGATTAGATGCAACTGATTCGGCACAAAAGCCAGAGCAGTATGCACAAATGAGGGGTTTAGTAAAACCACACGATTTAAGAAATGTTTGCCAAGATTTAAAATTATTAGGTGAAGCAAGTTTCCAGATTACTTATAATGGAAATAAAATATCAGCAATAACACATTTTCCAAGAGAAACATTACGAGCTGAAAAAATGAATGATAAAGGAGAAATTAAGAATTATTTTTATTCTCCAGATTGGACAAAAGTTAGTAGAAATACTAAATTAAAAAAGTTTCCTGTTTTTGGTAGTGGCGCACAAAACGAAATTTATATTATTAAAAGATATGTTACTGGATATTACTATTATTCTCCAGCAGATTACAATACTGCTTATGCTACATTAGAAGATGAAATTGCTTGTTTCTTAATTAATGATACTCAGAATGGTTTTAGTGGTACAAAAGTTGTGAATTTTAACAATGGTGTTCCAGATAGGGAAAAGCAACTTGCCATTAAGAATGATGTAATGCAAAAACTTACTGGAAGTTATGGCGAAAAGGTAATAATTGCATTTAACAATAATGCAGAAAGCAAAACAACTGTTGAGGATATACCATTAGATAATGCACCTCAACACTATCAATATTTAAGTGAAGAATGTTCTAAGAAGATTATGTTAACTCACAGAGTTACATCTCCTTTATTACTTGGATTAAGTTCTGCTAATGGTTTTTCAAGCAATGCTGATGAAATAGAAAACGCTTCACGACTTTTTAATAACGTAGTTATACAACCATACCAAAACCTTTTAATTGATAGCTTAGATGCAATTTTAGCGGTAAATGATATTAGTTTAAATCTTTACTTTAAAACTATTGAACCACTTGAGTTTATGGACTTAGAGAATGTTGAAGGCGAAGAAGCTATTGAAGAACAAACTGGAATTAAAGAAGAAGACCAAACGACAGACATTGAATTAATGGCTTCTAAGAGCGTTTCTAACAAAGAAAGTGATAAACTATTAAAAAAAGCATTAGAGTCGTTAAAAGGCGTTAAAATGGATTCTGAAGAGTTTGAAATGGTTGATATTAGGGATTTAAATGATGAAAATGAAAGTGTAGAGGACTGGGCAAACTCAATGATTAAACTAAGTGATGTTATAGATAGTAAAGAAGATGGATTTTCTACATTAGATAAATCAATGTACAAAGTAAGATATAAGTACGCAAAAGGTAGCACTAGAACAGGTGGAGAAAGCAGAGGTTTTTGTAAAGAGATGATGAGTAGAACAGGTTCTGGAATTGTTTACAGATTAGAAGATATTGACAAAGCAAGTAGAAGTATGGATTTTGCTGCTGCTGAGTTACCTATGCACAATGGAGAAAAATACGATTTGTTTAAATTTAAAGGCGGTGTTTATTGTAGGCACAAATGGCAACAAGTTTTATACAAAATTAAAAAAGGAAAAGAAGTTGGTAGTGATGATTTAGATGATTATAAAAAAACTAAATCTATACCCAAAAGTTATGAACCAAAACCAAGAGGCAGAAAAGAATCGGTAAAAGCTCCAGTTAATATGCCAAATAATGGACATCATCCAAATTACAAGAAATGAGTAAAGCACTATTTGTAACACGACACGATATTTCAGTATTTACTGCTGCTAATGGTAATATAGATAATGATAAGCTATTACCATTTTTGAACCAAGCACAAGATATTCACATACAAAATTATTTAGGTACTGATTTATATGTTAAAATACAAGCAGAAATAGTTGCTGGTACACTAGCAAATCCTTACTTAGCTTTGTTAAATGATTATATTAAACCAATGCTACTACATTGGAGTATGGTTGAATACTTACCTTATGCTGGTGTTAATATTGCTAATGGTGGAATATATACTAAGAATCCAGAAAATAGTACAGCACTAACAAAGGAACACGTTGATAGTTTAGTAGAAAGAAGTAGAACTACAGCACAGTTTTATACAAATAGATTTATAGATTGGATGACAAATAACGCTGCTGGATTAATACCAGAATATTATAGCAATTCACAAGAAGATATGTATCCAGATGATGTTGCAGATTTTGGAGGTTGGGTACTTTAAAAAATAGAATATGAGCGAAACTTGGGGAAAAGGAACATTAAATAATACTATAGGTTGGGGGCAAGGCGCTTGTGACAATACTATAAATTGGGGTAAATCTCAAAAGGATAGTTCAGTTGCTGCAAGTTGGTCTGGAGATACTGATATTTCTGGTTGTTCTGGTGCTGCTGGTTTAGCTCAAATAGACAACCTTAATTCTATGTCTTTTGGTGGGATAAATGATAAAATCAATTTACCACCAACTCAAATATCAACAGGTGATTTAAGTATTTCTTTTTGGTTAAAATCAAGTGATTTATCAACAGGATATAACAATATAACAGGTAGCAATGGTACAAACGGATATAATAATATATTTACTTATTTATCTCTAAGGTCTGGTAAAATATCAACAGCTGCACCTGCTGGAACTTTTCCTAATTCAAGTTTTTTAACTGATGTTGTTGCGGATGGAAACTGGAATCATATTTGTTTAAGCTATGTTAAGTTAGCTGGTCCAAACGATCCACAAACAGGAGTAATAAAAAGTTATGTAAACGGAGAATTACAATATAGTTTAGATTTACCAACTAATGTTTCTTTTTTAAATAATACAATAACAACAATTGGAGATTACAGTGCATCTGGATTATCCCCTATAAGAGCTTTTCTTGGTAGTTTAGATGAAATAGGAATATTTAACACAGCTTTAACTGAAGCAGAAATATTAAGCATTTACAATGCAACAGCAGTTGTAGGTGGAGTAAACAAAACAGCAGATTTAAGTCAATTAACAACACCACCAGTAGCGTGGTATAGAATGTAAACTATGGCAACAGAATATTTTAATGACGCTTGGAGAATACCAAACAATAAAAATCAAAGTTTAGTTTCTAACTATTCTATGGAGTTTGACGGAACAAATGATTTTGTGAATCTTGGAAGTAGTGCCTATTTAAATGACCTTCAACAAGCATCTTTTTCTTCTTGGATTAAGTTTGATAGTGTTGATGGTGGTCCTGGCAATTGTTTTCTAAGTGATATGAACACATCCACCACCGGTCATTTTGGTATGGTAGTTAGACAACCTGGAGGAAGAATTAGATTATCGTTTTATTTAAAAAGGTCTCCTAATAGTCTAGTTATAATTGATGTAGACCCAGATTTTTTTACTACAGAAATTAATACGTGGTATCACGTAGTTATGGTTTTTGATGGTACTTTATCTGGACCAAGCGCAGATGATTTAAATAGGGCTAAAATTTATATAAATGGTCAGTCAAAAACAATATTTAATATAGGGTCAGGGGCTAGTTTTTATCTACCAGAAACTTTAACTGGTAACACTTCAGTAGTAAATATTGGAAAAATGAATGATAGCGGAAATAATAATGCAACTAAATATTTTGATGGACAAATAGACCAAACTTGCATTTTTAATTATGCACTTTCAGCAAGTCAAGTATCTACTCTTTATGGTGGTGGAACAGCTGTTACAAATCCAATGTCGTTAAATCCAAAACCAGTAGCTTACTATCAATTAGGCGACCAATCAGCATATAACGGAGCTAATTATTTAGTTCCAAATAATAGTTTACAAGATTATGTATTTAATTTTGATGGAACTGGACAAGTATTTAACCTTGATAGTGAAATTTTATTACCAGACAATAAAACTGTTTCTTTTTGGTTTAAATTAAGAGTTGTGCCAACTGGTCAATTTGCAATTCCATTATCTTCAAGTAATAATAGATACTACCCTTTGCTTCAAAATAATGGAGGTAATTTTACAGTTTATATTCAAGGAGCAAATGGTGCAATTGTTGTAAATACTCTTTTACCTATAGCAGCAGATGTTTGGTATAATTTTATTATTACAGGAGATGGTACAACACCTTTACTTTATATTAACGGAACGCAATACACTTTTGGCTCAGGAACGGATAGAACAGAAGTTTTAATTGGAGATATTGGAGCTAGACCAAATGGCACTTTTGATTTAGATGGAGATATGTCTAATGTAGCTATTTGGAGTGGAACAACTTTATCTTCTACAGAAGTTACAGAAGTTTACAATCAAGGTTCTCCACTTAATTTAAATACTTTTTCTGGAACTGCTCCTACAGCTTGGTGGAAACTAAACGCTCAAGATACTTTTGATGGTTCTAACTGGACAATAAAAGATTATGCTGGTAGCAACGATGGTACAAGTTCTGGTATGACTTCAGCTAACTTAGTTCAAAGTAACTTACAGCACACATCTGGTTATAGTCCTTACGCATTAAGTTTAGATGGTATTAATGATTATTTAAAATTAAATAATACCCTTAATAATTCTATACTTTTTGGACAAACTTCATTTACTATAAGTGCTTGGATTTATTTATCATCTATTAATACACCAGCTAACAACCCTGTAATATCAAATTTAGGAAATAACACAGCTAGACAATCTTATATGTTAAGAGTAACTAGTTTAAGAAATATAGTGGCATCTGTTGTAACAACTACAGGTTCTTTTACAACACCTACTGTTAATGGAAGTTTTGAATTTGATAAATGGGAACATATAACAATAACACTTGAAAACCAAGAGCTTAAATGTTATCTCAACGGTAGACAGGTAGGGAGTACAACAACTAATGTTTCTGGCTCTGTAGTTAATTCAGCTGGAGAAGGATATATTGGAGCACGAGGAACAGGAGTAACAACTCAAGTGTTTGGAGGTAATCTTTCAAATATAGCTGTTTGGCAAGGAAGTGCTCAAAATCCAGTCACATTATATAATAATGGTGTACCAGGTGATTTAACTTCTTTAAATCCATCTGCTTGGTGGCAATTAGGTTCTAACAGTTCTTTTGATACTAACTGGACTTGCTTAAATGAAGGTAGCTTAACTGGTTTAGATGCGGTAAGTTTTAATATGGCTAATGATGACATTGTTAATGGTGTTGGATATTCAGCAAATGGTTTAGGAACTTCATCTATAGAAATTATTGGAGATGCTCCTTACTCTACAGCAAATGGAATTAGTGAAAATATGGATGTATTAGATAGAACAACAGATGTACCAAGTTAAAATATTAAAATAAAAAAAATGAATAATAAAAAATATGTAGTAATTCTAATGCAAGATTCCAACGGAATTATTTTTAGTCAAGTTGACCAGTTAAACGCTCAGTCAATGCGTAGAAGTTTAGACAATTCAATGGGTTTGTTTTCGTATAGAGTAGAACCAAGTTTTATAACTGATGGTTCTTTACCTTATTTATATACGATTATGAATCAAGATGAATGTTTAGCTCTGATGGCTACTAGCGAATGGAGTACACCAGAACCAGAATGAACAATTTTAAAACAGTAAGAATGGATGACCATAGTATTATAATGGCAATTAGTGCTATTATTGGCGCATTAGGTATAAAAGAAGTTTGGGGTATTGTCCAGAAGAAAATGGATATTGGCGCAAAAAAAGAAGAACGCGAAGAAAACCTATATACTACTCAAATAATGAATCTTACTGAAAAAATTAATCAATTAGAATTAAAGATTGATGATTTAATTACAGAAAATACACATCTTAAAATTAAGATTGTTAAAATGGAAAACAGAATTATTAAGAACGCAAAGAATAAAGTACAAACCAGAAGATACAAAGATGAGGAAAGTAAATAAAATTGTAATACATTGTACAGCTACTAAAGAAGGTATTAATGTAAGTCCAGCCACTATTAAACAATGGCATTTAAAAAGAGGTTTTTCAGATATTGGTTATCATTATATTATAGGTATTGATGGAAAAATTAATGCTGGTAGACCAGTATCAAAGCAAGGTGCTCACGTACGCTCTGGCAATAGTGATAGCATCGGTCTAGCATATACAGGTGGTTTAGATTCTAATGGAAAAGGAAAAGATACAAGAACAGAAGCTCAAAAAAACTCATTAATTAAAATACTTAAAGTATTAAAAAACATTTATCCACAAGCAAGTATTCACGGACATAGAGATTATTCTCCAGACAAAGATGGAGATGGCGTAGAAGAACACGAGTATATGAAATTATGCCCTTGCTTTAATGCAGAACTTGAATATTTAGATTTACAACCAAAATCTTTTAAACCAAAAACCAAACAAGTAAAGGATAAATTAAATGGAAAAAAAACAAAGTGAATTTGAAAAGATGCTGGCAGAATTAGAAAATAAACCAGTACCAGAACGAACTTGTAATATAGATGATGAAACTTGTGAAAGTTGTAGTGGATGAAAAAATTTAAAGATACAAAATTAGGAAAATTTATAAAGTTAAAAGCTCCAAAGGTTTTAGAAGTTGCTGGAGATTTATTACCAGATGAAGGTTTATTAGGTGTTGTTAAGAATTTAATTGATAATGAACCAGATTTAAGTCCAGAAGAAAAACAACAAATTCACGAAAGATTAGTTGATTTTTATAAATTAGAAGTAGAAGATAGAAATTCAGCAAGGCAACGAGAGATTGAAATGGTAAAAGCTGGTAGCGGTGACTGGATGATGAACGCTACTGGAGTTATTGGTTTAGGTAGTTTTTTATTATTATTAATTGCAATAGTGTTTATGGATGTACCAGAAAGCAATAAAGAATTAATGATACACACAACAGGAATTGTTGAAGGAATCGTTCTTAGTATTGTTGGATATTACTTTGGAAGTATAGCTAAAAAAGGTAGATAATTTTTTTTTATTATATTTAACAAAATTGTTAAATGAAATCACATAATAAAAGGCATAAAAACGCTGGGAATCCACGTTATAGGTTAAATCAAAATGAAGCCGAGATTATAAAAGAATATAGAAGGGTAAAAGATGAGTGCGAAAGAGAGGGTTTAGACCCCAAAACATTACATTCTGGTTGGATTAAGAACGAAAACTCCAGTTTATACTTTAAACAACCCAAAGCTAAAGAACAAGATTTTAAAAAACTATCTGAAGAACTTGTAAAAGAATTAAAAGAATTTTCTCCAGAATATCCTAAAATTAAAAGACCTAAAGAGATAGATGGTCATTTATTCTTTTGTTGCCCTTCTGACTTGCATATAGGGAAGCTATGTAAGAGCTTTGTAAGTGGAGAAGAGTATAATAGTCAAATAGCGGTTATCAGAGCTTTAGAAGGCGTAAAAGGGTGTATCGACAAAGCAAAGGGTTTTCACGTTGATAAAGTTGTTTTTCTTTTATCTGGCGACCTTTTACACGTAGATGGCTTTAATAATACTACAACTGCTGGTACAAGACAAGATGTAGATGGATTATGGAGTGATAATTTTATGATTGCTAAAAGATTAATGGTAGAGATTATAGAAATGTTAATGCAATTAGCAGATGTTCATATAATGTTTACTGCTGGTAATCACGACCATATTTCTGGTTGGTTAATGGCGCAAGTATTACAAGCACATTTTAGAAAGTCCAAAAATATTAGCTGGGATATTAGTTTACAAATGCGTAAATACTATAAATATCATAATTCATTAATAAGTTCTACACATGGTGATAAAGTTAAATGGGATTTATTGCCAATGTTAATGGCAGATGAGTGTAAATGGTGGAGCGATACAAAATATAGGTATATGTTTACTCAGCACGTACATCACAAAGTAGCTAATAAAGATATGGTTGGTTGCACAATAGAAAGTTTACGCAGTCCAAGTGAAGCGGATGCTTGGCATCACAAATCTGGCTATCTAAGTTCTAATAATAAAGCTATTGAGAGCTTTTTATTTAGTAAGGCAAATGGTCAAGTTGCCAGAATAACACATTTATTTTAATTTTTTAACAGTAGTAAATCGTTTTTTTTCAAAAAAAAAGACAAAAACATTTGGAACTTATTATAATTATATTTATATTTGTTATGTAATTAAAAGTTAAAAGGGATAAAAGGATATTTGGAGAGATAACCTAACCTACTTGGAAATCAAACTTAAAGAAATCAAAATTTCCCTTTTACTTTTAAAATTAACTAAAACAGAATATTATGACACTTACAAAAAAATCACAAAAGACCTTGCAAGACTTAATTAATAAAAGTAATGACAATGGTTGTGATAGAAAATACAGAATGCCTACTTTAAAAAGCATTTCAAATTTATTGTTAGAACTTAATATTAATAATAGTTTAGATGGAATGACAAGAACGACCCAGCGAGGTGGTTTAACATCTCCAATTTCTACAACTCAAGGAAAAAAGAATGGCTCAATTTTAAAAGTTGATAATATTAAATTAGACACAACATCAATTGGTTGGGGTCATCGATGGGGAACACAACAAGAAAGTTGTGAGGAAATTTTAAAAATTATTAATAAAAAATAAAACAGAATATTATGAAACCAATAACAACAATAAAAGTAGGCGAAACTATACAGGCTGTAACTAATTATCATATGGACAACAGAGTTTTTAATAGTTCTTTTGAGGTATTATCCGAAACTAAAAAAAGATTTAAAGTTAGAATTACACAAGAAATTACTAATTGTAACGATTGGAAAAAACCATTTATTACAGTAGTAGAAGAAATGACAATTTCTTTAAAAAGAATGTTAGAAGAACAATATTCTTTTTGTGAATATGCAACTGAAATAAAATTAATAAAATAAAAACAAACAATTATGAAAAATAAAAAACATATATACGTTCACGAAACAGATACAATATGGGTTGATTCTGGTGAATTACATTTACAATGCGAACAAGGTAAAATTGTCTTTAATATGCAAACACTATTTAATGATTTACCAACTATAGTTAGTTTATGTATTGAAGAACAAGAAAAAAATAAAAAAGAAATTTTGAAAGAAATTTGCAAGTTAACAAAATAATAATTATATTTATAAATAAAAACAAAGGTTATGAATTTATCAAAATACAAGCAAAATTTAAGAATAGAAGGAAACGAAGTAATAAGCTATACTACACATGTAGCAACTATTATAAATAATGAGTTACACCAATTAGGCTACTGGTCAATGACTACACAGAAACATATAAATTACGTAGCCAAAGAATTAAATTTAAACATAATAAAATAAAAAAATGGAAAAAGTAGAAATAAATTTAGAGGAATACAAACTATTATATAGAATTAAACTCTGGTCAGAAAATAATATTTCCAAAAAAGAAATAGAAGACACTATTAAAGAGTATAATAATAAATACGATAAAACAAATAAAAAATGAGCAGAGAAATATCATATACAACAAGAACATTTTACGTACCAGCCGAAAAAATTGATACGTTGGTAGAATTTCAAGGTAAATGTAAAAAGAATGGGCATAAATCCTATTCTGAAGTAATACTAAGATTAATGGAAGATTATAATAAGTCATGATACATTATCCACACCCACATAACGAACAAGAACACAATGACAATATTAATCATTGGTGGGCGTACGAAACTAACAAATATTTACAAGATAGATTGCGCAACTTAGTAATAAGAGCAAACTGGAATAAAAGAATTATTTGTAAAATACATCTTTCAATAAACGACTTAGAAATACATAAGCATAGGTTTGAAGATTATATTGAACAATTAGATAAAATTGGTAAACAACTAAAATCAGTTGCAGTACAATACAATGAACAAAGAATAAAACAATTAAAAACTATATTAATAAAAATCAAAAATTATGAAAATTAAAGAAATCGCAGACAAATACAATTTAACAAAAGATGACTTTTGGGAATTAAAAAGAGGTACACGTTCAATGTGGATAATTACACACGATGCCTGTGAAAAAATAGCATCTAAAGAAAACATACAGTTTGGCGCACCTACAATATACAGAGATAATAATACAGATGTAGCAATAGTTGGAGATGCTAAAAGAGGTAATAAAATAATCTGGTCAACTGGTGAAGCAAGCCCTAAAAATTGTAAAGCTCCTTACCCATTCGCAATGGCCGAAAAGAGATTGAAAGATAGATTAGTATTAAAATTAATTAACGCCTACGAATATGGTATTTATTCAGATTCTGAAGCAGATAACTTTAAAAAACAATGATAGAAACAAACATACTTGAAGTTATTACCTTAGTGTTAACCAGTACAATTTTTGGAATGGTTTTAACAATGGTAATAGATAAAATCAAAAAATAAATCAAAAATTATATTATGAAAAAGAATCACTTGAGTTACTCGGCTTTATGCCAGTTTAAGAAATCTCCTAACCATTTACTAGCTTACTGGAACAAAGAATTAAAAACTACTGATGCAATGCAGTTTGGAACAATAATTCATAAGATGTTATTAGAACCAAATACATTTACTAAAGAGTTTGCAATATTTGAAGGTGCAAGGCGAGCTGGTAAACAATGGATTGAGTTCAAAGAACAAAATGAAGGTAAAACACTAATTAAGCAACAAGAATTAGATGATGCAAACAAGATAATTAGCAATGCTATGTTACATCCTGTGCTTACAGAAATGATGCAAAATAAAGAAGCAACAGAAATTAAGTTAGAGTGGCAACATAAAGAAGTTAATTTTAAAGGATTTGCAGACCTTTTAACAACATTTAATGGTAAAAAGTGTGTAGTAGACATAAAAACCACTAATGATGCTGGAAAACGCTTTGAACGTGATTTATACTATAATGATTATAAAATGCAGTTAGCAATGTATCAAGACCAATATGACAAAGATACAGATGTTTATATTGTAGCAATAGAAACTACAACACCATTTAATGTACAGATATATAAATTAGATGATAGTTTATTATTTAAAGGTTGGATGGATTACGATTATTATACAGATAAATTTAAAGAGTGGAATGGAGAACCAGAAGGTTACTCAAGTGATATTGTAGAAATAAAAACAGAAACAGAAGAAATATTATGAAGAAGTTAGCAATAATAGGTGGTTTAAGTTTAATGACTGCTGGAACAAGCTATATGTTATGGCATCCTCACGCAGCTCAGTTAAATATAAATCCTAATACATTAGCAATAGCAACAGGAGGATTCTTTGTAGCTATAGGAATAACATATAAATTTTAATGATTAAAAAAGAATGGCATTGGATGTCAGATTATAAACAACAAAAACAAATAACAATGGATAAAAAAGAAGAAACAATATATTGTGGTAGTGGTAAAGTTATGAATCCTAAATGGTTAAAAGTAACAATCAATCCAAGTAAAATAGCTGATTACATACAAGAGTATAATGGCAACAAATTTATTAAGTTAAATATTAATTTAAAAGATGAAGCTGACCAATATGGTAAAGATGTTAGTATTAGTGTTGATACTTGGAAGCCAGATGCAGAAGCACCTAAAGCTGAAGCAAGTAATACTTCAAACGATTTACCCTTTTAAGTATCGTGAAAGAATCAAGCGTTTTGAAAGCATTGGATTTGAGTTCGTTGGATATACAGAATATGTTGATGAACGGATTAACAATGCCAGAGATAGCAAAAAAGTATAAAATCAAATACATTTCTTTAGTACAAGCGTATAAAATACAAAAGAAAAATTTTAAATACTTTGATTATATACAACCAAAAGAAGAAGTGAAGGATATAAAAAACGTATCCTTCGCTTTTGATAAACTATATACAGAAGAATCACTCAATGAAGATGAGCTACTTGCTTACTATAAATACGAACAAAAAAATAAAGCATATTATGAAATATATTAAAAAGAAAAATAAAATAATTAATGATAAATATACTGAGTATATATATAATTCTTTTGATATACAAAACAAAGAAGAAACTACAGTAAAAATTCCTATAAATTTTTCAGAATGTAAATCATTTGATTGGAATATTGGTGTTATTTATGGTGGTTCTGGAACAGGTAAAACAACTTTATTAAAAGAATTTGGTAATTTAAGTAAATGTATATTTAATGATGATAAACCAGTTATAAGCAATTTTGATTGGTTAGAACCAAACGAAGCTACATTATTATTAAGTTCTATGGGTTTAAGTTCTGTACCAACTTGGTTAAGACCTTTTCACACTTTATCAAATGGTGAACAATACAGAGCAGAATTAGCTTATAAAGTAGGTAAAGCTAAAGAAAACGAAACTATATTAATTGATGAATATACCTCTGTTGTTGATAGAGATGTTGCCAAAGCAATGAGTAATGCTTTACAAAAATATATAAGAAGAAACAATAAAAAAATAATATTAGCAAGTTGCCATTTTGACATAATGGAATGGTTGTTACCAGATTGGACTTATTCACCACTAAAAGGGAGGGTTGAGAAGCCCTCCTTACTTCGGCAATCAAGACCAAAAATTGAATTACAGATATTTCGATGTAGATATGAAACTTGGAATATATTCAAACAACATCATTATTTGACAGAAGATTTAAATAAAGCTGCTAAATGTTTTGTAACAATATGGAATGATAAACCAATAGGATTTATAGCGATTTTACCAATGCCAAGTGGTACAGTTAAAAATGCTTATAGAGTTTCAAGACTTGTTATATTACCTGACTTTCAGGGGTTAGGTATAGGAATTAAAATATTAAATATATTTGGCTCAATGTATAAAAAAAACAATCAAACATTATATATAAAAACAAGTAATCCATCATTGTTTATTGGTATGAGTAGAAATATTAAATACTGGCTTTTAAGTGGAGAAACAAATAATGTAGAACAAATTAAAAAAAATAATATAAAATTAATAAATGAAAACAAAGACAACGGAATAAAATTAATAAAAGAAAGTGTTACAAAATCTTACAAATATATTGGCACAGAATATGAAAATAAAATTAATATTATCACATTTAATGCTGATGCTTGGAAAAATGTAGCTCAAAATCAAACAAGATTATTTTAACAATTAAACTATAAATTATGAAATCAATAAAATACAACGAAAAATATCACAACAATAAATTAAATTTTTTACTAAGTCATAAATCAGATGGATTTAGAACCATTATGGATATTGACACATTAATAACTAAATTCAATTCTGAATACGCTTTTATAATAGACCATAAAAATAAAAATGATAAATGTTCTATTAATCTTTATAAACAACTTTCTAATTTATCTAATATTAAATTGAATGATAATACTATTGTAAAGTGTTTTATAGTAAAAAGTGAAATAGAAATTAAAAATAATGAATCAACTGCTGAAACACTAAATGGTATCACATACATACAAGAAATAAAATTTAATAAATTTGGTAAAGAACCAAAAGATTTTATTAAAAATGAATACAATATTACTAATGATGATGTTTTAGTCAATTTTTTTAAACCTGAATTACACGAAGAAACATTAAAAAATATTTCTATATACGAACAATTAACTTGTTTTTAAACTATATTATTATGAAAGAATTACCATATTTTAAATTTTATCCTAATCAATGGATAACTGGTTCAATATCATTTATGAACTTAGATGTTCAAGGTGCATTTATCAAAGTTTGCTGCTACTATTGGAGCAAAGAATGTAAAGTTTCAAGAAATCAAATAAAAACATTAATACCTAAACAATGGAGTGCTTTAGTAGATGCTGAGTTGTTTAAGATAGAAGAGGAAACTATTAGCATTAAATGGTTAGATGAACAACACCAGCAACGCTTAGTTGAACACAAGCGAAATGTAAGCAACGGAAAGAAGGGTGGCTTAAGCAGAGCTAAAGCATTAAGAAAAGATAAGATAAGAAAAGATAATTACGCAAATGATAATTTATTAAAAGTAAATAAAGATATAAACACATATAAAAGATTTGCTCATTTATCTATGAGTTTAGACGAGTTTAAAAAATTAGAAGAAAATTACACTAAAGAACAAATTGATTCTGTATGTGATGCAATTCAAAACTTTAAAAAAAATACAAATTATAAAAGTTTATATTTAACTGCTAAGAATTGGCTAAAGAAAGAACAAACAAAACAAGAATTAGAAACAAGTAAAGGATTTAAATCACCGTGGGATTAAAAGGATATAAAGTAACAGAAGCTAAAGATATAATTAGCAAAATATATAAACACAGAGATAACTTTAATCAAAAGGGTAAATACTTAGGGTGGAAAAGTTTAGATGAGTTTTATAGTATGCAATTAGGAAACTGCACCGATTGGACAGGTTTTCCTATGAGTGGTAAAACACAGGTTTTAATGGAGTGCTTACTAAACACAAGTAAGTTCTATGGCTGGAAGCATCTTGTTTATTTTCCTGATGTTGGTAGTAATGTAGAAATAGTTGCAGATTTAATACACAAACTAACAGGTAAAAGTTTTAATCCATTAGAAAAAAATGTAATTAAAGATATTGAAATTACAAATAGTTTAGATTGGATATTTGAACATTTTAAAATACTAACTAAAGAAGATGTTAAAGCAAAGATGACACCATTTGAATTTTATGATTATGCAGTTGAACTAAAACAAAAAAACGGATTACAAACAGCAAGTATTGATAGTTGGAAAGATTTAAGCCATCCATATAGTTTATACGGTGGTTACGCACAATATTTAGAAGTGGTTTTGCCATATAGAAATCAAATAGCAGAAGATAATGATTTACACTTGCATACAATCATACATCCTAAGCTAACTGAAAAAATAAACGGTAAAAGAAGCGTGCCATCTCCTTACGATTTAAAAGGTGGTTCTGAATGGTTTAATAGTGGTAAATGTATGATAACAGTACACCGTGAAGATTTAACTCATAATTTAGCAATGATTAACTTTAACAAGATTAAACCACGTTCAGTTGGTAATATCGGCCAGCTTCTATTATGGTTTGATAAAGAAAAATTTTTATATTACGAACAAGATAATCCAGCACCAAATATTTACAATAAGGTGTACGCACAAGAAAAACAAAAACAATGAGATACACATATAAAAACATACAAGAGTTTATGAATTATAAAACTTGGAGTAATAAAAAAAAGATAGATGAATTATTAAGAATAGATTGCTCATTATATGCGCATTTAGGTATAGATTCAACTAAAGGAGAAAAAGATGAAGTTAAAAGAAGAAGTATAGAAATATACAGAACTATTAAAACACTAGATAAACAATTAGGTGATGAATTATTATACTCAGAAGATTTAAAACAATGACAGATTTAGATTATACAATTACAAAGAACAAATTAGAAATATTGCTTTTAAAAGCACAAGAAGGTTTAAAATCTGGTAGAGTAACACAAAGTAAATTAGATGCGGTAGAAACGCTGCAAGATAGTTTAAAATGTATTATTGAGTTGAGGTTAATGTTAGATGAAATAAATAAAAAACAAACCTTATTAACAATACAAAATGTAAAAGCATATAAAGAAACTGCTGAACTTAAGAAAAAATTTAATACATTTAAACAATGACTGAAATAATTACTTGGCTTTTTATCTCGCATATTATAGTTTTTTTGTGTGGATGTTTATTGACAAACATATATATAAAATATATTGAAGAATAAAAAAAGAAATATAAATGAGTATAGACAAACAAAGGACAACTATTATGTTAGTCCTGATACTCCTATTGAATATAGCATTGCTTTTTTGTGTAGGTTATATCCTAACAATGCAGAACTAGGAGCAATAATTAGAAAACACTTTCAAAAATTATGAGTTTAAATTCAAATCAAAAAGGCAAAAGGTTCGAGCTAAAAATCGCGAAAGATTTAGCTAAGAAGTTTGACACTAATATAAGAAGAACACCAAACTCTGGTGGACTTAGTATAAAAGGAGATATTATGACACTATCTGGCATACTATCTGAGTACAGCTGGGAATGTAAGAACCAAGAAAAATTAAACATCTGGAAAGCATTAGAACAAAGCGAAGGAGATGCAAGGGGAACTTTAAAAACACCAGTAGTAGTATTTACTAAAAACTTTGAAAAAGATTACATTGCTTTACAATATGATGACTTTGTTAATTTATTGCTTGAATTAGATGAATACAGAAGTAAATAATATATTACACATCTTAGTAAGAGATGAAAAGGTTTGGCTATCTATGGCTGAAGAAATAAGCAAAAATAGTAAGATACCATCAAAAGATTTATTACACGACTTTTATATTGCTTTACATAGCAAAATAGATAGTGGTAAAGTTAAAATTAAGGATATACTGTATAACGATTCTTTAAATAAAGCGTTTATATATAAGATGATGCGAAATATTTTTATTGATACAATTAAAAATGATAAAGATATTTTAATAAATAAAGACCTAAAAAACATAATAAAAGCAGATTCAGAACCCTATGTTGATATTGAACAAATGGTAGATGATATTGTTAATGAGTTTTATTGGTTTGATAAAAAGCTATTTAATCTATATAGAAAAAAGTTTCATAGCATAAGAAAATTATCCGCAGCAACTAATATATCACACGTTGTAGTGTGGAGAACTATAAATAATTGTATTAAGCAAATAAAAAAAAAGATTAATGAAAAGTAAAGGTCTTGGAGATACAGTAGAAAAGTTTACAGAAAAAATAGGAATAAAACAAGCTACTGACTGGATATTTGATAAACTTGGAAAAGATTGTGGATGCGATACAAGAAAAGAAAAGTTAAATAAAATGTTTCCTTATAAAAATATAGAATGTTTAAATGAAGATGAATATATCTATTTAAAAGGATTCTTTAGTATTAATAAAAACGTAGTTAATAGCATAGAACAAAAAGAACTAATTAAAATACATAACAGAGTATTTAAAACTAATAAAGAAACATCAAGCTGTGGTAGTTGTGTTAGGGGATTAGTAGAAACAATGAAAAGGTTATTTAATGAATATGAATACGAAAGAGAAAATAAAAATAATTGAAAAGAAACTATTAATGTTTTTAAATAAATACAGCACAAATACAACAGAAGATGTCAAAAGAAGATATAGTAAAACACCAATGGACAAAGGGTAAATCAGGAAATCCAAAAGGCAAACCAAAAGGTGCAAAGAATAGAAGCACAATTATCAAAGAGATACTTAGCTTAATGGTTAAGAAAGTTGATGTAGATGGTAAAGCAGAATGGCAAAGTAAAGAGTATTTAATGGTTGAGGCATTAGTTAATAAAGCTATTGATAAAGGTGATGTAAATGCTTTTAACGCTATATATAATAATTTGTATGGTAACTTAAAAGATACTGTTGATTTAAATACTACAGAAGAAGTAAACCACGATTTTAGAAATATAATTGCAAGGATTAAAGCTCAATAAAAAGTATTTAGTTTTAGATGAATCATTTGCTAGGTACTTTATTGTAACTGGTGGTCGAGGTTCAGGCAAATCATTTGCTGTTAACTCAGTACTATTACTATTAACCTATCAAGCTGGACATACAATATTATTTACACGTTACACGCTGAGAGCTGCAAGCATTAGTATTATACCTGAATTTATAGAAAAGTTAGAACTGCTTGGAGTTATTGACCAATTCAAAATAACAAAGGATGAGATAATAAATAAAGGCAATGGTAGTAAGATAATATTTAGAGGTATTAAAACAAGCTCTGGCGACCAAACAGCAAATCTTAAATCTTTGCAAGGCATAACAACTTGGGTAATGGATGAGGCAGAAGAATTAAATGATGAAGATATATTTGATAAGATTGATTTATCTGTAAGAAATAAAATACAAGAGAATCGAGTAATACTAATATTGAATCCAACAACTAAAGAACATTTCATTTATAAGAGATGGTTTGAAGATAGAGGTGTTGCTGCTGGTAGTAATATAACTAAAGAAGATACTACCTATATACATACTACATATTTAGATAATATAGATAATCTATCTGAAAGCTATATTAAGCAGATTGAAACAATGAAGGTTAGAAGGCCAAACAGATACAAGCATACAATAGAAGGTAGTTGGCTAGATAAAGCAGAAGGTGTTATATTTACTGATTGGAGCATTGGAGAATTTAAACAAGTAGGTAAAGTTGTTTATGGTCAAGATTATGGTTTTAGCAATGACCCCTCAACATTAGTTAAAACAAGCATAGACAAAGAAAATAAAGTTATATATATACAACTATGTTTCTACCAAACTAAATTAACTACAAGTGAGATATTACAACTTAATAAAAAGTTTGCAGCAGATAATTTAATAGTAGGTGATTCAGCAGAACCAAGATTAATCACAGAACTAAGTAGAGATTGTAATGTAGTATCAGCAATTAAAGGTCAAGGTTCAATAACATTTGGTATTAGTTTATTACAAGATTATGATTTAGTAATAACTGAAGATAGTACAGAATTAATTAAAGAGTTAAATAACTATTGTTGGTTAGAGAAGAAATCACAAACACCAGTAGATAATTTTAATCACGCTATTGATGCGTTGAGGTATGCAGTAAGCTATCAATTACAGAATCCAAGTTTAGGTGAATATCACATTTATTGAAGCCACGCTTAAGCCACCCTCAAGCATTTAGATAAGATAAGAAAAGATAAGATATATAAGAGGCAGCCGATTTATGTTAGCGTAAGTCCTCAGAAATTTAAGAGCTACTGTAAAAGGTAGCTTTTTTTTATTATATTTGATTATAAACTTAATGTATAAAAATTTACGCACTAAGTATATGTTTTGGGTAAAAGTAGGTAGTCGGCAAAAGAGCGTTACCTACTTTTTTTTATATTTGTATATAACGATTCACTAATTAAACCGTTTATAGTATATGAATATCACAATTAATATTCCAGAAGCATTAAATGAAGTTACTTTAAAGCAATACCAAAAGTGGCTAAAAATATCAGATGGTAAAGAAATGGATAATTTCTTGCAGCAAAAGATGATTGAGATTTTTTGTAATATACCACTTAAAAGTGTTTTACAAATTAAAGCTACTGACATAAACCAAATATGTGAAGATATTACAAAGCTATTTCAACAAGAACCTAAATTCATTAATAGGTTTACTTTAGATAATAAAGAGTTTGGATTCATACCTAAACTGGATGATATGACTTTTGGGGAATATGTTGATTTAGATACATACCTTGCAGATTGGGAATTAATGCACAAAGCAATAGGTGTTTTATTTAGACCAATTACATTTAGTAAAAAAGAAAAGTATTTAGTTGAAGATTATGAAAGCTCTGATAAATACGATATGACAAACACAACATTAGATATAGTTTTTGGTTCGCTTGTTTTTTTTTACAATTTAAAAAACGAATTACAGAATCATATACTGAATTATTTAGCGACTCAGCAGGAGGTAGAGCTACCACAGCATCTGCGGGATTCTCTGCAAAATGGGGTTGGTATCAATCCATCTATGGGCTCACTAATGGAAACATTCTCAAATACGATGAAATCACTAAAACAAAACTCCATACCTGTTTAATGCACTTGGCCTTTGAAAAAGATAAATACCAACTAGAACAACATATATTAAAAGCAAATAGAAGATGACAAAAGATGATATATTAGAAGAACTTACAGAACGTGATTTATTAAATGAAAATAATCATATAATTCTGGTAGATGGATTTGAAGATGCGTTTTTAGGGGTTACAGTAAGAAAGCCAATAAAAGCAATATACGACTACTGGATTTGTTTAGATATATTAATACAAAAAGAAAATTTAGATTTTGATTATGCAATAGATAATTTAGAAGAATTTGTTGAACAAGATTTAGGAGAACATACACCAACTTATATGAAAGCAATATGAATAGTTTTTATAATATAATAGATAAAATAAAAGAAGTTGTTACAGCAGAACCATTTAACCACGAAATTACATTTGGAGATATTGCAGATATCGATTTAAAAAAACAATCTTTATTTCCGTTAGCACACGTAATGATAAATAATGCTACAATAAACAACAATTATGTAACTTTTAATATGACTATATTTTTTATGGATTTAGTAGATATTAGTAACGAGCAAGTTACAGATTTATATAGAGGTAATGACAATAGACAAGATATATTAAATACTCAGTTAGCATTAGCTACAAGAGTTATGAGGGTATTGCAAAAAAGTGATTTATACAGAGATAAATTTGAACTAATTAATCCAGCAAGTTGTGAACCATTTACAGAAAGATTTGATAATATGTTAGCTGGCTGGGCGGTGTCTTTTGATGTTGGTACTAAAGATGAAATGACTTATTGCTAATGAGTGAATTTAGAAAAGCATTAGAAAAATATGCAAAGTTTGTTGTTAAAAAATCAAGAGAAAATCTTGAAAAAGGTGGCAAGTATGGTTCACACAATAAATCTGGTGCATTATCCAAAAGTATTGAATACACTATTAAGGATGATAAAGTTTCTTTTCTTAGTGAAAAGTATGGAGAATTTTTAGATAAAGGAGTAAAAGGTTCTAAATCTACATATCCAGAAAGTTCAGCAAGTCCATTTAAGTACACTAATAAAAGACCACCAAGTTCTGTGTTTGATAAGTGGAGTGTTAAATCTGGAATAGCACCAAGAGATAGTAAAGGTAAATTTATCAAAAGAAAGTCATTAAATTTTATAATAGCAAACAGTATATTTAGAAAAGGAATTAGAGCAAGTATGTTTTTCACAAAACCATTTGAAGATGCATTACCATTATTTGAAGATGATATGTTAGATGGTTTTTTAAACGATAATTTAGAAATAGAATGAGTACAATAATAAGAACACGAAGCCCATATTTTATAAGAACACCAGAAGAAACAGATGCAACACTAGGTTATTTTGTAATTAGAATAACAATTAGAGAGGGTTTAATTAATGCTGGAGTTGTTTGTTCAATACCTGATGTTGTTTTTATCTTAAATAAAAAACCAATTGGTAGTGAAAACTCTGTTTCATTTGATATTAGCGAAATTGTAAATGATAGTTTAGTACAAACCTACAGCTCTATTCCTGTTGGAACTTATCAATCATTGTGGGTAGATGTTCAAACAAATGCAAGCACATCAGCTGGCGCACCAATTGGAAGTGTAACAACAACTTACTATTTAGCACAAGAAGGTTATAATAAATTTAAAGAGGGTGTTAATTATACAGTCCAGAAATCAGCAATGTTAACTGAAAATTACCTTGAATATCACACAAATTCATACATATATTTACCAATAAATGCAGAATTAGTTAGTTCTGTTAAATGGAAGTATAATAATGTTGCTTTACAAACGACCACTATTACAGATAACGGAAACAGCAATCAAAAAATACAATACATTTTCTATAACAATAGTTCACGCACAAAACCAGATGAGTTAGAAGTTCTTACTGCATCTGGAACTGTTTCTATTAAATTAAAAGAAATTAAAGAATGTAAATATCCAGTTAATAAAATTACTTTTTTAAATAGATGGGGAGCTTTTCAAGATTTATTTTTCTTTAAAAAATCAACAGAAAGTTTAAATACTACAAGTGAAAATTATAACGCAAGTATCTTTAAAACAAAGTTAATATCAAGAACTTTAGTTGAAGGAGATTGTGAAACCACAACTTCTTTTAACACTTACAGTACAACAGCACATTCTAAAAAAACATATAATGCAAATGGTGTTGAATCTATTACTTTAAATAGTGGTTATGTTTCAGAACTTAATAATTCTTATTTTGAGGAATTAATGGTTAGTGAATATGTTTGGATGACAGATACTAACGGAGTTATTTATCCAGTTAATTTAAAAGAAAGCTCATTTACTAAAAAAACAGGATTAAATGATAAACTAATTAATTACACAATGAGTTTTGAAAAGTCATTTAGTATAGTAAATAATATTAGATAAATGCAAAAAGTCATTTTATATATATCACCAAAAATAGTTAATTCAAATACAGAAGCTGACTTTGTAAGAGTTGATTTAATGGAAGAAGAATTAATTACATTAACTCAAGTTATTCAAGATGTGCAAGACATTGAAAAGCTATTTACTGATTATAGTAAAACTTTTAATTTACCAGCATCAAAAACAAATAACAAAATTTTTAAATATTGGTTTAATCCAGATGTTAACAGTTTTAATAGTCAAGTTTTTTCTAGCGCAAGAATAGAGCTAAATCATTTTGAATTTAAAACTGGTCAAATACAACTTAATGAAGTTGTAATGAAAGACAATAAACCATCAATGTATAAAGTAACATTTTTTGGTGAAACTGTAGATTTTAAAAACGCTATTAATGAAGACCAATTGAGTAATTTAGCTTGGTTAAGTAATTTTGATTTTCAAGAGCAACCATCAGGTTTTGACAATGTTAAAGAAGGTCTTACAAATGGTTTAAATTTTACTGTAGATGGTGTTACTTATAACGATGCAATTATTTATCCATTAATTACACATACTGGTTCATATAGTTATAGTACTAGTTCAGCAGATTTTACAAAACCTTATAATATAAATCCAAGTGGAGCAAATAATACCAAAAGAGGTGTATTAAAAGAAGATTTAAAACCAGCAATAACAATAAGAATTATATTAAAAGCAATTGAGCAGCAGTATGGAATAACTTTTAAAAGTGGTGAATTTTTTAATTCAAGCGCATTAAATAATTTGTATTTATGGTTGCATCGAGAAAAGGGTAAAATTCCTTTAAATGGTTATTGGAACAGTTATGGAGCTTATTCAAGAACAGCAGGAGATGCTCAACTAGAAAATAGTGGTAATGGGTATGGTTATTTTGATGTAAATCAAGGGGTTTTTTATTGGGATAGTTTTCCAGATACAACTTTTTCACCAGCTTTTGCAGATGACACCACTATTACAGTAACAATAACTCCATTAGCTTTATTTACTAATGTTTTGTATGATGTAAATATGGTTAATGCTAATACAGGACAAGTTTTAAAAACAGTTAGTCAAATAAGCGGAACTCAAACAGTTGTACTTAAAATAAATAAAGATGGTTCTAATGGTGCTATGCGATTAAGTGATATTAATACACACCCAGCTAAAATAATTACAACATTAAATGCAAATGAAGTAATTGAATTTAATTATTCTATTAAAATTGATAGATATGTTCGTTATGCAGAATTTATTAGTTTAAATTGGAACTCAATTACAATAGATTTAACAGCAACATTTGCTCCAACAACTGCAACACAAACACCAACTTCAGGTGATATTGTGATACTTGACCAAATGCCAAAATTAAAAGTAAAAGATTTTTTAAATGGTTTATTTAAGCAATTTAATTTGACTGTTTTTTTAAATTCACAAAAAGAAATAGTAGTACAAACATTAGACAGTTTTTATGCTGGTGGAGAAACTCAAGATTTAACAGAATATGTTAAAACAAATACTCATTCTGTTGGCAATTCAATACCATTTAGTGAAGTTGATTTTGAATATCAAGACCCAAAGACAATTTTAGCACAAAAATTTGAATTATTAAATAATCAAAAATATGGTGAATTAAATTATAGAGTTGATGTAAGTAAAAAAAATATCTATAAAATAAAACTTCCATTTTCTCAAATGTTATTTGAAAGATTATTTAAAACAGGAACTGGAATTCCATTATCAACACAAGTTCAAGTTGGTACATCAATAGATGAAGAACTGAATCCCTCAATAGGTGCACCTTTAATTTTTTATGGAATAAGAATTGTCAATGCGGATAATATAAATTATGTTTCTGGTACTGCAAGACCTGAAGATGGGGGGTTAGCCACAAGTGGCACAAGGTCAAGTTTAGGAACTTGGCATATACCAAGTGTATGTAATGAGGTTGGAGGTTTGGGTGGCATACCGCCAACACACAATTTAAATTTTGGTAGTGAAATAAACACTTATACGTTAACTGATTATAGCGGGAATAATAATAGTTTATTTCAAACGTATTATCAAAATTATATAACAAGAGTATTTAACACTAGAACAAGGTTATTTAAGTTTGAAGCTGTATTGCCTTTAAAAGTTTTGTTAACTCTAACCTTAGATGATTTAGTAATAATAGGAACAAGAACCTATACTATTAACAAAATGACTACTAAGCTACAATCTGGAGAAACATCTTTTGAACTATTAAACGAACCTACATGAAAACAATATTAGAAGGACTTGAATTTTGTAAAGAAAACAAGCTATACGATAAGCATATAAACATTGCTTTAGGTATTAATAAAGTGCCTATGAATATTAAAGAAGGTATTAACCAATTAAGAATGATTAAATGAGTAAGGTTGTAACAATACAATTAAAAGCAGATACAAAAGGAGCTAAAAAAGACATAGAGGATGTAAACAAGGAGTTAAAAGAAACACAAGCTGATTTATCAGGTGTTGAAAATGTAGCAGATAAAGCAACTGGAGGCATGATAAGTGGATTTAAGGGTGCTACTTCTGCAATTGGTGGGGTTATCAAGGGTTTTAAATCAATGCGAATGGCAATTATTGCTACTGGTATTGGTGCATTAGTTTTAGCAATTGCTTCTATTGGTGCTGCATTTACACAAAGCGAAGAAGGGCAAAATAAGTTCAATAAATTAATGGGTGTTTTAGGTTCTATTACTGGAAACTTATTAGATATTTTATCAAATCTTGGAAAGTCTTTAATTTCTGCTTTTGAAAACCCAAAACAAGCTGTTAAGGATTTTGCTAATTTAATTAAAGAAAATATTGTAAATAGGTTTGAGGGTTTAATGGAGTTAATTCCAGCACTTGGAAAATCTATTAGTTTATTATTTAAAGGGGAATTTAGCGAAGCTGGGAAAGTAGCTGCTAATGCAACTGCTAAAGTTGTTTTAGGTGTTGAAAACGTAGTTGAAAAAACACAAGATGCAATAAAAGCAACAGTTGATTTTACAAATGAACTTAAAGAAGAAGCTAAGATTGCTGCTAAAATAGCTGATGACAGAGCAAAAGCAAATTTAATAGAAAGAAAAAATATTGTAGAAAGAGCAAAAGCAAATAGAGAAAATGCAGATTTAAGATTTAAAGCAGAACAAAGAGATAAATTTGCGGTAGAAGAAAGAATTAAATTTTTAGAAGAAGCTTCCGCAATTGAAGAAGAAATAACTAACAAAGAAATTGAAGCAGCTCGTTTAAGATTTGAAGCAAAAAAAGCAGAAAACAAACTTAGTAAATCTACAAAAGAAGATAAAGATGAGGAAGCACAATTAGAAGCTAGACTAATTGAATTAGAAACTTCTAAACTTAGGATGCAAAAAAGACTTCAAACCTCTTTAACTACTTTTAGAAATGAAGAAAAAGCAGCAGCAAAACAAAGAAAAGCAGAAGCACAAGCTGTAATAGATAGTAATAAAAAAATAGCAGACGAAGCCATTGCAGCAGAAAACAAAAGAATAGCAACTATTGAAGCTTTACAAAATGCAGCAGATATTAAAGAAGCTGAAAAGCAAGATAAGCAATATAACTTATTGCAAGAACTTCAAAACACAGCAGAAGAACAAGAACTTTTTAAATTATCACAACAATATGACGCGAAATTTGAGTTGGCTATGGGTAATGCTGAATTAGAAAAAGCATTAGAAGAACAACAACAAATTGATTCTTTAGAAATTGAAGACAGATATAATCAACAAAGACTAGAAGCAACTACAATAGCAAATCAAAAATTGTCTGATGAATCAGATAAATTAGCACAAGCAAAAATAGATAATCAACAAGCAATATTAAGTGCAACAAGTTCTGCTTTAGGTTCTATTGGTCAAATTGCAGATGCTTTTTCTAAAGGAGATGAACAAAGGGCAAAAAAAGCATTTAATATAAATAAAGGTTTAGGAATAGCACAAGCAACAATATCTACAGCACAAGGTATAATGAACGCATACACAAACCCAATTGATGTTGCATCTGGAGTTGCTGTTGCTAAAAGTATTGCAATTGGTTTAGCTGGAGCAGCACAAATAGCAACAATTGCAACTACAAAATTTAAACCTTCTGGAGTTGCACCACCACCAACTACAACACCGCCAACTGGAGGCAATACATCACCCTCACAGCCACCAAGTTTTAACGTAGTAGGGCAAAGTGGATTTAATCAAGTGGCTGGAGCATTAGGTTCACAACCACCAATACAAGCATTTGTAGTAGCTGGAGCAGTTACTAATGCACAACAATTACAAAA
>ENA-ORDA01000679-ORDA01000679.1-marine-metagenome-genome-assembly--contig:-NODE-679-length-32269-cov-4.503355_pt1 | contig 32269 bp, 34 predicted proteins | sample MGYA00237778_ERZ508506 | MGnify/ENA primary metagenome ERZ508506 (study PRJEB26177, sample SAMN06267891) | marine metagenome | isolation source: Monterey Bay, California, USA | place: Pacific... | reverse complement strand
TTCTTTAATGTCGATTGAGCTACTCGTGCGTGAACCTCTAGGTTCTCTCTTGGTTCTGCGAGTAGTTCTTCTCTTGTCTTGAACATCATCTCCGACATTTTTTGTTTTGTCTTGTTTTTCATTTAGCTTGATTTAATTCCTATACTTACTTTGTTTATTATTTTAATAATCTAATTATACAACTTACAATATTTCCACAATCCTAACATGTCCATTTACCACCTCAATAGGTCCTAAAATCCCCAAAACATGCTCTAAAAGGTATACTGGGCTTTCTGTTAAACGTTCTCTAAACTCTTGCCTTAAGGCAATTAAATAAAGTGCTTGTTGACGCACTCCAACAATACCACATTTAGCTTCTTTATTATAAGCAGCTACCAGTTCCTTTAGTGTTTTAGCTTCAAAACTTTTTTTATAGTTCGCAATATGCTCTTGATCATTAATATTACTTAGGTATATATATTCCATACTTAGTTATAGCTTGTATAAATAATGTTCTCCTTCTTCTTGTATAAGCTCCTTATTTAAAGAATATAGCCAACCTCCTGAAGGAATAACCCCTATATTACGTTCACCCTTTTTTGATAGGTAATGTGCCTCTTGGCTATTTAATACCAAACAAACATCTTTGGGTGTTCCTTTGTCTTTTTGTTCTTGCCAATAGCGTTCTAATAGTTCTTTGCAAGCAAGTTTATAGTGATTGGTATCAATTATTTCATCACAGTTTATAAACAAACCCTCTAAAAGTTCGTTTTCTATACCGGTACGATGAATAGGAATTTGTTGGTACAAACCTGCTCGAATTCGAATGATTAGGTAAGGGAAATGGCCATAGCCTTTCTCCATAAAAGAGATTGATCTAAATTTTTTCATAGTGCATTGTTTTTAATTAATGCATCAGGTAATCATTAGTGGAGTTCATTTGTTTTGACAGAACTGTCCGTATACTAAACCACCGTAGCTTTTGTGCTCGGTTGGTACGCTTAATTGCGTTCCTGATACTGGTGTAAAATTAAACAATTAAATGGATTTAAGAACTATATACTATTAAAAAAATAAAATTCTCTTTAGATAAGAATCGAAGGGTTCGATTGTTTAATCAATCATTATAAACCACACATTCCTCATAAGTGCTACCATCGTCGTTCGTGCCATAAACGGTTGCATCACAAACATCCTCACAACTAAAGCTTAGAGCTATTATAACTATAAATAGTAGTCTATTCACAGTCTATAATTTTACAGTCAAGCTCATCATTGTCATTGATTACAATTGTGTCACAATCGTAACAGGTATCTTCAATCTCACAACTTAGAACTCCAATACCCAAAGCCAGCCCTATTAATAGTTTAATTATTTTCATACAACTAACTATACAATGACCATACCAAAATATATTTATCCTTCAGTTCAGTTATTTCTAAAGCGCTTAAATAGATTAATATGAAGTGTAATGTACTTGTTTTAATTATTAACTACTTTTACCAATGAATTCATTAATTGATTGAAGTGCCTCATAAGCATTCAATTATAATACCACATTAACATCATACAACTTCCACAAATAGAACCCAATCGTTTGGCTGTTAAACTAACAACGATTGGCGAGCGCAGTGTTAGAAGTGAACATCCTTGGATATTTGCCGATAGCATCGAAAAAATTAACAAGGAGGGAGCTTCAGGAGATGTAGCGATTATATTTAGTCGCACTAAAAACAAAGTAATTGGAGTGGGTTTATACGATCCTGATTCTCCAATACGTATAAAAATGCTTTATCACAATGGGGCTGTAAAATTAGAAACCGAATTTTTCGCTAAGCAAATAAATAAAGCGTTTGAGTTGCGAATTCCATTATTGGCCACTAATACAAATAGTTACCGACTTCTATTTGGAGAAAATGATGGCTTTCCGGGTCTCATTGCAGACGTTTATAACCAAGTTTTGGTTGTTAAATTATATGCGGCCATCTGGTTTCCCTATTTAGAAATTATTTTAAAGCAATTAATAGAAGTTAGCCAAGTAAAAACGGTAGTTCTGCGATTGAGTAGGTCGCTTCAGCAAATGAATAATACCTATGGACTTTTTGAAGGACAAGTGATTTTTGGAACCTTAAGCAATGAAACCATTCCCTTTATTGAACATGGAGTTAACTTTTCAGCAAATGTTATAAAAGGGCATAAAACAGGTTATTTTTTAGACCATCGGGATAATCGAAAAAGGGTAGGAGTGCTTTCAAAAAATAAAACGGTATTGGATGTGTTTTCCTATGCAGGAGGCTTTTCGGTGCATGCACTGGCCAATCAAGCAAAATCGGTAACAAGTGTAGATATTAGCAAACAAGCCTTAGCTTTAGCCATTGAAAATGGGAAATTAAATTCATTTAAAGGTACCCATAATACCTTAGCGGGTGATGCTTTTGAAATTCTGCGAGAATTAATTTCTAAAAAACAAACTTTTGATCTTGTCGTAATAGATCCTCCTTCTTTTGCAAAAAGTAAAGGTGAAATAGCGATTGCAAAAAAGAAATATAGACAATTGGCAGAATTGGGAGTTCAACTCACTGCAATGGGAGGGATGTTAGTCCTTGCCTCTTGTTCCTCAAGAATTGTAGCCGATAGTTTTTTTCAAATAAATAAAGAAGTTTTAGATCATCAATCGCGTCCTTATGTACTTCAAAATAAAACCCAACACGATGTGGATCATCCAATAAGTTTTAAAGAAGGTGCCTATTTAAAAACAGGTTTTTACCGTTTTTTATAAAACATTAATCAGCTCAATTAATTTTTTTATTTATTCTAGATAAATAGATGATAATAAAAATGGAACAACTAGAACACACAAAAAATCCAATAAATAAAGGAAGTACGGTATCTGAAATATACCTGCCAATAAAAACACTAATGGATACTGCCATTAGGGTAGAAATTAAGCCTGTTATTGCAGAAGCTATTCCAGCAATATGTCCAACGGGTTGCATAGCCATCGCTCTTAAGTTACCGAATAAGAAACCAATGGTAAAAAACTGAGCTGCAAAAAACAATAATAACACTTCAATCGATGGATTTTTTGTTTGAGAAAAAAGCAGGACATAGGTCAAAGAAACCAACATATAACCAAGCATCGAAAAATCAATGATTTTCTTCATTCCTAATTTCATTACAAGTATCCCGTTTAAAAATATAGCCAAGCCCATTGAAATGGCAAGACCTGCAAAGATGTATGGAAATTCTTCTTTTAAAAAATACTGATCTTGAAATACTTGTTGCGAACTACTTAAATACACCATAAATGAGCCCATTACAAATCCAGAGATTATGGTATATCCAATAGTATTTGGGTATTTAATTAATTCCTTAAAACCGTCTATAAATAGATTTTTAGTGAATTTGATGCGTTTCTCCACCAAGAGTGTTTCGTCTTGTCGTTTCCAAAACCACAAGGCAATGATGCAACAAAAACCAATTTGAGTGTAAAAAATTGCTTGCCAGTTAAAATGGTCCAATACATATTTACCCATAGCTGGGGCTATAATAGGCACCAATAAAAAAATGACTGCAACAAAGGACATTACTTTTGCCATTCGGTCACCACTGTAACTATCTCGTATAATAGCAATGCTAATGGTTCGGGGTGCAGATAGACCAATGCCTTGCAATATTCTTCCAAAAATCATTAGCTCCAAACTTTCAGCAAGTACACAAACAATGCTAGCGATAAAGAATACTCCAAAACCTACAAATACCATCGGTTTTCGACCTAAACTATCTGATATTGGACCAAATAGTAATGGACCAAAACCCAAACCTATAAAAATCATGGTAATCAGTAATTGATTTTCGGTAGCATTATTAGTGTGAATTGAAATTCCAATAATATCCAATGCTGGTAACAAGGCATCAATAGCAAATGCTACCACTGACATTAATGAAGCCATCATCGCTACAAACTCAATTTGTGAGCTATTTTGTTTTTGCATTTTGCAAAACTAAGGTATTTAATTGTGTTATCTTAATATTAGTGGCTATCGAACCTAAAGTATATATATTTAAACCGATGACCTATAACTAGCCTTAGAAAACACTTTTTTATGTTTAATGTAATTGTAATTAAAGATTATTTCTTTATAATTATTTTATAGGTTTTAGAATTATTTTGTTTAGAAACTCTCAAAAAATAAATCCCATCATAAAGGGTATGTATTTCCATGATGCTTAAGGTACTTCCCTGTAAAATTTGATTGGTTAAAATAACTTGCCCCAAATCATTGATCAATTCTAATTTTAAATTTTCAGGAACCATGTTGGACTGAATAGCGATAAAATCCTGAGCAGGGTTTGGATAAATTACCAAATTAAGATTGCTTTCGTCGAAGGATTCAATGCCTAAAGAGGAATCGTAATTTGTAGTATCTTCATTAATTGTATTTACTTTTGTGGCCACTACATTGCCATAAAAAGTGGGCCCAACTGCATATGGATATGCTGAGTTATGATTTTCATCTACGGTCGCATAATAGGCATAAATTCCTTCAGGATATTCCGGTGTAATTGCGAAGCGGCCATTGTGTTCATCTAAATAAAATTCTTCTGGATGGGATACATAATTATAGTCTTCTCTAAAATACCCTTCAAAGTAGGTATTATTTACGTCAGGACCATTTAATCTTGTAGTAGCTCCCGGTAATTCGTAACTGGAATTCATTTTAACAATTCCACCAGTACCATCTGCATTTGCAAAACCATAGGCTCCGTAAATTGGAAACCCATCATATGCAAAACCTATTAAAGGAGAATGACTTTCAGTATCAATAACATATAAGCCGTCTGCAGGGTAGGTTTCACAAATGTTTGATACTATAATTAAGTCTAAATTAAATGCGCTTGGATTTTGATGATGGTGATAATTACCCATAGCAGGATGGGCTTTATTACAATCAAAACCTCCCATTTCTGCAGGTATTGCATCCCTATTCCAATCTTGATTGCCATTAGGTCCTCCGGGACAAGGTGGGTTTCCACCTGGAGGTCCTCCACATAGACTCATGGTATTATTATTCCATGCCACACCGTCTCTATAATCAAACAAGGATACTCCGTTTATAAAGATGCCGATATTACCTCCATTTGTTGCGGTAGGTGTTCCTGTATTTTCAATTGGGGTTAATGGTAATTTATAAATCGCATTTTGGTTTTGTGCCAGTGAAGGATTGCCATCTAAAAATGGACCGGTTATATAGGCTGGAATTCCCGTTGCAGTTATGTACACCCACTCCTCAGAGTAGTCAACAGATTGAACGTTTGCCAATACACCATCCTCTATAGGGGTTGAGTTTCCTTGTATATAATGACGCCCAGTAATTCCAGTTTGGTTTTGTATGGGCGCTGTGATTATTGGGTTGTTTTGGGCCACGGTAATTATTGTCAATGCAAATAGCGCAATAAGGCTTAATACTTTTTTATCCATCGTTTAAATTTTAATTATTATTAATTAGTTGGTGTTTCTCTAGGGTAAGAAAAACGTTTATTATATAAAAATTCTTGATCGGTTAAGGTTCTTAAAAAAACAAGTAAGTCTACTTTTTCCTTATGGGTTAGTGTTATTTGTTCTTGTAATTCATTCGCTAGTGTTGGTCCATGCTGAACGTCGGAAGTGTAATGGTTAATTACCTCTTGTAGGGTTTCAAAACGACCGTCATGCATATAAGGTTGCGTAAACTGAATATTGCGTAATGTTGGCACTTTAAATTTCAATGAATCTTGAGGTTTTTTTGTGACCCTCATTCTTCCAAAATCATTTAAGGTGCTGTCGATATTTAAACCATTGTTCTTAAAATCGGTGCTGCTAAAAAGCGGTTCTTTATGACAAGAAGCACAATTATTTCTAAAAACGTTTAATCCACTGTTTTCTTGTTCCGTAAATTCACCTCCAATTTCACTTCTAATGTATTTATCATACTTGGAATTATAGGTGTTTAGCATCACTACAAATTGAGTTAATGCCAATAGTATTTTTTGACCTGTTACAATGCTGTCTCGGTATGCGTTCTCAAATAAAGAATTGTATTTCTCAGATTTATTTAGCTTTTCAACGATTGTAGCTAAAGAGCTATCCATTTCATTTTCGCTAGAAATAGGGGCCAAGGACTGTACTTCTATATGGTTGACTCCTCCATCCCACATAAATGAAGTATTCCAAGCTAAATTCATTATGGATATCGAATTTCGAGTACCTATACGTCCTTCAATACCATGACTTAAGTCATGGTCAACATGAGTAAAACCAGTGGCTTGTAAATGACAGGATGCACAGGAAATCGTTTCATCTCTTGACAATAAAGGGTCGTAGAATAAATGCCGTCCCAACTGAAACTCTTCTTCTGTCATAGATAACTTAGAAAAATTATAAACAGGTTTTGGCCAATACTCAGGATATTCAAAAAACACCTCTTCATTTTTAACCAAAACAAAACCCAGGCATATAAATATCCCAATAATAAAACTTATATTTTTTATCAACTTATTCATTTAATGAAAATAAATCAGGAAGTATATCTGCGATTTCAACTGCTTCTTTCCCAGGAATCATTACCTGGTTTAGATTACTTATGTCTATAGAATCAAATAATGTAGCAATATCAAAATCAATTATAAGTACATTATTAATAGCATTAGCAATAGTTACACTTTTAGATCGGGTAGCAGCAAATGGTTTTTTATAGCCTCCAATGTGAAATTGAAATTTGTTTTTTCTAGTGCTACAGCTAGGACTTTTTCCCTCTATCTTAAAGTTAATATAACCACTTTGCCAAGACCAATACATGCCATTAGCAGGATCTAAAGCACCAGAAAGTGCTCCTGATGTATTCATTTTTTCGTTCACTCCTATGTTAAATAATAATTGATCTCCTGTTTTATAACTGACGTTTTCTAGAAGTATACTTTTACTTTCACCATTAAAAATACCGACTAAGAAATCACTATTTGGGAGCTGCTTGATTTTGCCTTCTTTTGTTAAAATTTTAAAATCTGTTAGGTAAAATTTTATTTTAGTAAACTGAAGTGAATCATTGTTTTTTGAAACATACCATGAGTTTTTTTCTAAAACTTTTGTTTTAAAAAATGGATTAATTTCTATTTTCAAATAATTTTCTTGTGCAAAAAGAATGCTATTAGCGAACAATACAACTAAAGTAACTAGCTTTATCTTTTTTGATCTAATCGTTGTTATTGTTTTGCTTTTTAACATCTACGGTTTTCTTTAAGGTGTTAGATGGTATTTTTAAAAAATACTTGCGAATCAATTTAAAAAAAGAGCTTTATAGAAATTAATATCTTAAGTTTTTTTTAATTTTTCCAGGTGCACTACTGTATAGTAGTTTACAGCATATAAGGTGTTTTTATGTACCTATTAAAAATTAATTTTACACTAAAGTAGTTCTTTTCAAGTTATGGTACCTCGAAAAAAAAACATCCCTGTATTCTGTTTTTTTTATAAGGGGTTGACCATGTTTTCTAAAACGTTCCAAACGGTATTGGCAATTATTTTATGACCTTCAACGGTTGGATGTATACCATCACGTTGGTTTAATTCAGCGATACCTCCAACATTTTCTAAAATAAAAGGAATAAACTTTAAATTATTTTCTCTCGCTACATCAGAAAAAACACTTCTGAATTCAGAAGTATAAACCTTACCCATATTAGGGGGCAATTCCATTCCGGCTAGTATAATTGTTGTGGTTGGATTTTTATCTTGTACCTCATCAATAATTACCTGAAGATTAGCGCGAGTTTCAGTTAATGGAATTCCGCGCAATCCATCATTTGCGCCCAGTTCTAAAAGGAAAATATCAATGTCTTTGTTGAGCACCCATTTAATCCTGTTTTTACCTCCTGCCGTTGTTTCACCGCTTAAGCCAGAATTGATGACTACATAATCTAATTCCAGCGAGTCCAGTTTATTTTGAAGTAAACTTGGAAAGGCATCATCACTGTCCTCCAAACCATAGCCTGCTGTTATACTATCTCCAAAGCAAAGTATGGTTTTTTTTGAACTTGTTGCTGCAACTTCATTTTCTATAGGGGTCACCGTGACCGATTCATTATTAATTTTAATAGGATTTGAATTGCCACAAGACATCAAAACTAAAGCGACCATAAAATAACAAAACTTTAAGAATTTAGATACTATTTGAGTGGGTAGATTTAAAAACGTTTGTATATTTTTATCCTTGTTCATATTCGTAAAATAAATTTAAATTTATATGCCAAAGATATTAAAGATTAATGGGCTAGAAAAAACATATACTAGCGGCTCTAAAGAATTAACAGTACTAAAAAATGTGTCTTTTGATGTTGAAAAGGGACAGACTTTTTCTATTGTTGGTCCTTCTGGAAGTGGAAAAACAACCTTATTGGGTTTATGTGCTGGTTTAGATAAACCAAATTCGGGTACCGTTGAATTGTGTGGTTTTAATTTAAATACGTTAAATGAAGATGAGTGTGCACAATTGCGAAATAGAGAAGTTGGTTTTATTTTTCAAAACTTTCAATTATTGCCAACATTAACAGCACTTGAAAATGTAAGTGTTCCTCTAGAACTGCAAGGAGCAAAAGATGCAACATTAAGTGCTAGCGCATTATTAAAAAAAGTAGGACTAATGGATCGCATGGATCATTATCCATCACAGTTATCAGGCGGAGAACAACAACGGGTTGCTTTAGCAAGAGCTTTTTCCAATAAACCTTCTATATTATTCGCTGATGAACCAACGGGTAACTTGGATGAGGAAACCGGTGAAAAAGTAATTCAATTGCTCTTTGAACTTAATAAAGATGCCGGTACAACCTTGGTAATTATTTCTCACGATTTAGAATTAGCCAATCGAACGCAACAAATATTAAAACTTAAAGGTGGAAAAATAATAACTAACGAACCCACTACTTCATTTTGAGCAACTCTAAATTTAAATCAAAAAACAACATCGCCTGGCTTTTTAAAATGGCTTGGCGTGATGCAAAAGCAAGTAGAGTACGTTTACTTCTTTTTATGGCTTCCATTATTTTGGGGATCGCTGCGGTCGTTTCTATTCAGTTGTTTGGAACCAATCTGGAGGACAATATACAAATACAGTCTAAAAATTTAATGGGTGCTGATTTTATTATCGATAGTCAACAAATACCAAGCAAAAGAGCACAGTCCATTATCGATTCTTTAAAACCAGATGCTTCAGAGGTTAATTTTGTTTCCATGATTGCCTTTCCAAAGAATGGAGGTACTAAATTGGTTCGTGTTAGGGGTTTAGAAGGTGGTTTTCCATTTTATGGTAGCATTGACACACAACCTATTTCTGCAGCAAATAATTTTCAAAAATTAGGTGGAGCTTTAGTAGATGCAACTCTTATGTTACAGTTTGATATTAAACCTGGTGATTCTATTAAAATAGGGGAAGTAACTTTAGCGATTATTGGGTCTTTAAAAGCCATTCCAGGTAGTTCATCAATTTCTTCTACCGTAGCACCACCAATTATTATTCCCAATCGTTTTATTGCCCAGACGGAACTTTTACAATTCGGGAGTCGCAAAGAATACAAGTTTTTTTATAAATCTCCAACTATAGATTTAACAGTCTTAGAAAAAAAGCTAACTGCTGCATTAGCGATTGAAAATGCTGGCCTCGATACGCATTTAAGCACCAGTAAACGGTTAGGAAAAGGCTATGCTAATGTGAGTAAGTTTCTAAATCTTGCAGCTTTTATAGCCTTGTTATTGGGTTGTATTGGTATTGCTAGTTCCGTAAACATATACATCAAGGAAAAACTAAAAGCAGTAGCCGTATTAAAATGCATGGGTACAAGCAGAAAACAAAGCTTTTTAATTTTTCTTATACAAATCTCGGCCATAGGTATTATTGGAGGGTTTTTGGGAAGCCTTATCGGGATAGTTCTACAGGAACTTTTTCCTTACCTATTAAAAGAATTCTTACCCTTTGATATGCAAGTGAGTATCGCCTTTAAGCCATTGCTTATGGGAGTTTTACTTGGTTTTTTTATGTCGGTATTATTTGCATTATTACCACTTATACGTACCTGGTATGTTTCGCCTTTGGAGGTACTGCGCATCGGTGGTACTCCTCAAATAAAACCAATTAAAACACGTTTAATTATTTTTAGTTTGATCCTCGTTTTTTTATATTTATTTTCCTTTTGGTTACTCCGAAATGCTTTTTACGCACTAACATTTGTCATGGGTATTTTAGTGACTTTTGCAATTTTAGCTGGTATAGCAAAAGCATCCATGAAAGCTGTTAAATCTTATTTTCCTAAACGAGCAGACGTGACGGTAAGACAAAGTTTATTAAATTTATTTCGACCAAACAATCAAACCTTAGTATTGTTAGTTTCAATAGGATTGGGTACTTTTTTAATAAGTACCTTATACTTTACCAAGGACATTTTATTATCCAAAACCGAGGCTGATCAATCTTCCGAAAATATAAATCTGATCACCCTAGACATACAAACAGATCAGCTAGATGGAATTGTAAAAATATTTGATGATAATGATCTAACTATTACTGATAATATTCCCTTGGTAACTATGCGAATGCACAGTATTAAAGGGAAATTAGTGAATACTTTACGCAGCGATAGTACTAGCAAAGTAAGAACTTGGCTTTTAAATCATGAATTTAGAGCTACTTACCGTGATTCACTTATTGAATCGGAAGAAGTGATTGAAGGGGAGTGGACTTCTTTAAATAGCGGAGAAAATCCAATTGAAATTTCAATTTCTGACAACCTTGCTGCAGATGCCAAAGTAACTGTTGGAGATCCTATTGTTTTTAATGTACAAGGAGTGCTTGTAGAAACGATAATTGGTAGTATTCGGAAAGTTGATTGGGGACGTGTACAACTCAATTTCACTGTTTTATTTCCAAAGGGTGTATTAGAAAATGCACCACAGTTCAATGTATTAACTACCTATGTAGCTGATGAATCAAGTTCTGCAGCACTGCAACGAGATTTGGTAGCAAGTTATCCAAACGTTTCGATAATTGACCTTAGGCAGGTTTTTAGTTTGGTAGAAGATATATTAGATAAGGTTTCTTGGATTATCAATTTTATGGCTTTCTTTAGCATTCTAACCGGAATTATTGTCTTGATAGGCTCGGTTCGAAATAGTAAATACCAGCGCATTAAGGAAAGTGTATTGCTGAGAACTTTGGGTGCTAAAAATGTTCAAATATTAAAAATAGCTGCATTAGAATATTTGTTTTTAGGAATTTTAGGTAGTTTAGTTGGAATACTATTGGCATTGATAAGTAGTTTATTATTAGCCATATTTGTTTTTAAAGAACCCTTTGTACCTTCCATAATTCCGTTTTTAGTTTTTTTACCTGGAATTTCACTATTGGTATTGGGAATAGGTTTAAGCAATATAAGAAGTGTTTTAAAAAGTTCACCATTAGAAGTATTGCGAAGAGAAGCATAATGAGTCTAGATGCGATGGTAGTTGATAAAGAAATGAAATTATTAGATAATTAATAGGTAAATATCATGCAATTTAAGATTAACGATAGGTTTACTAAAGAATTACCAGCAGATCCAGTTCTTGCTAACACAAGAAGGCAAGTGGAAAAGGCTTGCTTTTCGTATGTAACCCCTAAAAAAACGAGAAAACCAGAAATACTGCATGTTTCACCTGAAATACTATCTGAATTGGGTTTGTCTGAAGAAGATGTAACTGATGAAGTATTCTTAAATGTATTTACTGGCAATAGTATTTTGCCAAATACCAGACCTTATGCGATGTGCTATGGTGGACATCAATTTGGTAATTGGGCAGGGCAATTAGGAGACGGTCGTGCAATTAATTTAGCAGAAGTTAAACATAAAAATAAACATTGGACATTACAATTAAAAGGGGCAGGGGAAACACCCTATTCTCGTACTGCTGATGGCTTGGCAGTATTGCGATCTTCTATTCGAGAGTATTTGTGTAGCGAAGCAATGTACCATTTAGGAGTTCCTACAACTAGAGCCTTGTCATTGGCATTGACTGGCGACGAAGTAATGAGGGACATGTTTTACGATGGCAATGCAGCCTATGAAAAAGGAGCTGTTGTTTGCAGAGTGGCACCAAGTTTTTTACGATTTGGTAATTATCAACTATTAGCTGCAAGACAAGATGGAGAAACATTAGGAAAATTGGTAAATTATACGATTAAACACCATTTTTCAGAATTGGGAACACCTTCTAAAGAAACGTATTTACAATTTTTTGAAGCAGTTTTAAATAGTACCTTAGAAATGATTGTTCATTGGCAACGGGTCGGTTTTGTTCATGGAGTGATGAACACTGATAATTTATCCATTCTTGGATTAACGATCGATTATGGTCCTTATGGTTGGTTAGAAGGGTATGACCATCATTGGACCCCAAATACTACAGACAGTCAATTTAAACGGTATACGTATGGGTCACAAATGGAAATTGGCCATTGGAATTTGTACCAGTTGGCAAATGCTTTATACCCATTAATTGGAGAAACAGAGGACTTAGAACGTATTTTACATAGCTATCATAAAAAAGTACAAGGACAGTATTTATCCATGATGCGAAGTAAATTAGGTTTGTTTACTGAAGAAAAAAATGATACGGTGTTAATCGGGAATTTAGAAGATATTTTACAATTAACAGAAACAGATATGACGATTTTCTTTAGAAATTTAAGTGATTTTACCACAGAAAGTCCTTTAGCGGGTTTGACTATGGTTAAGGATGCTTTTTATGTACCTAATGAAGTTTCCGATTCGATACAAAAAAAATGGAATTCATGGTTTTTGGACTATGCAACACGTTTAGAAAAAGAAAATCACACTTTTAAAGAACGTAAAGAGCAAATGAACCAAGTAAATCCTAAATATGTGCTTCGTAATTATATGGCACAATTGGCGATCGATGCTGCTAATAAAGGTGATTATAAATTAATTGACGACTTATTTAAATTGCTTAGAAATCCCTATGACGAACAAGTAGAGAATGAAAAATGGTTTGTAAAACGACCAGATTGGGCCAGGAATAAAGCAGGATGTTCCATGTTGTCATGCAGTTCTTGATGCTCTTCGTATGATAATATTTTTTTTATAAAGTGTTGAGTGTTAAAACTCTTTTTATTTAAAAGTATGGCGTTGCTCATCTGTCGAAGATGCATTTAGTAATTGGTTGAAGGTTCTTATGGTATTAAAATCCTTGGTAATTGCATCAGATACTCCAATTCCAGGAATACCCGTTTCTAAAATAGCTTTAACGTCTTTTATGATGATGCCTCCAAAGCCAATAATTGGAGTATTGGTTTTTAAAGCCTCTGCAATTGCAGTATATCCATTTAAACCTAAAGCGGGACTTAATTGGTTTTTACTTGTGTTAATTCTAAAAGGTCCCAAGCCAATATAGTCAACAATTTCACTTATTAATGTTTCACAATCTTGCAAGGTATTTGCAGTTACACCAATAATTTGCCAAGTGTACAAATGCCTTCTAGCTGTTATTAGACAGGTGTCCATCTTCTCAAAATGAACTCCATCGGCTTTAACTGCCCTTGCAATTTTATAGTAATTGTTGATAATTAACCTGGTTTGGAAGTAAGATGTAATTTCTCTAGCTTCTTTAGCTAGCTTCAATATATTTTTTTCTGAAACATTTTTTAAACGTAGTTGAACTAATTCTGCACCAGAAGCACATGCTTTCTGGATATTTTCTAGATGCGCTATCGGAGTGCTTCCTTGGGATACATAATGGAGTTTAGGTATAGTCATGTTTACGTTTTTTTAAAAATATGAATTAATAAAACTAAAAAAATATGTTGGAATTATTAATCACGGCAAAAATGATAAATAAAAAAGAGTAAACACGTTAAAATAATAATATTCCAAATAAAAACAGATAGAACTCAACGTACATTTTTAAAATTGATTTATTGGTACTATATTTGTAACCTAATAAGTATTAATAAATTAAATTACATTACAATGAGTAAAGGAACAGTAAAGTTTTTCAATGATACCAAAGGATTTGGTTTCATCACAGAAGAAGGAGTAGAAAAAGATCATTTTGTACACATTTCTGGACTAGTCGATGAGATTAGAGAAGGTGACCAAGTTGAATTCGACTTAAAAGAAGGAAACAAAGGATTAAATGCAGTAAACGTTAAAGTTATCTAATATACATCCATATATTTTCAAAAAAACCCCATCAATTTTGATGGGGTTTTTTATTATAAACTAATATGGTTTCCAAAACGAAAAATTTATATTTAAAGTTTCTATAAATCACTAAAAAAAGCAATTGATTTTAGAGGTAAAAGCATTAAAAGATTAGATCAAAAATGAGTAAAAACAAGCCTAATTTAGAGGTAGCAACATGTATCAAAGTATTAATAAAAAACTATTCTCTTATCTTTAAAGCAAGAATAAACCATGAGTTTTACACTATTATCCTCTCCTTTGCAAGGTTTTACCGATTTTCGTTTTAGAAATGCACAAAATAAATATTTTGGAGGCATAGATACTTTTTATGCACCTTACATTCGTCTAAATGGCAAACTAAAGATAAAATCCTCCAACGAACGTGATTTACTACCAAATAACAATGCTACCTTAGAACTGATACCACAAGTAATTACAAATGATGCTGATGAATTTTTATTTGTTACTAAATACATACAAAAATTAGGTTATAAAGAACTCAATTGGAATTTAGGCTGTCCATATCCAATGGTTACGAATCGTGGAATGGGTTCCGGCTTAATTTGTGATCCAAATAAAATAGACGATATCTTAAAACGCGTTCACAATGAAACGGATGTTTTGGTTTCTATGAAAATGCGAATGGGTTATGAAAATAGTGAAGAAATTCTTCACACTTTTCCTGTTTTAGATAAATATCCACTAAAAAACGTTGCGATACATGCTCGTATTGGAAAACAATTATACAAGGGTGAGGTAGATTTGGAGGCATTTCAAAAATGTATAAACCTAGCAAAACACAAATTATATTATAATGGAGATATTACTACCGTGGAACAATTTAAAAAAATGAAAGACCGGTTCCCAAGTATTGATCACTTTATGATTGGTCGGGGTTTAATTGCTGATCCATTTTTACCGAGTATGATAAAAAATGATGCAACCGACTACCCTAAAAACCGTTGGGAGTTATTTGAAGCTTTTCATGACGAAATATACCAACAATACGATGCTGCTTTATCTGGTCCAACCCCTATAAAAATGAAAATGTTAGGTTTTTGGAATTATTTTTCACAGTCTTTTTCTAATCCTCATAAAACTTATAAAAAGATTAAAAAAGCAAGCAATCCCTTTAAATATAAACAAGCTGTAAAAGAAATTTTAATGAGTGAAAAATAAAATGGGATAAGGGCTTTTAAATACAAATGAAATTTGCCAATTAAGCACTTAATAAAACATTATATTTGAGTAAATTAAGAAATATAAAAAGGCTTAAAAACAACAGGTGCTTAAAACAGTTAATATTATTATTTATTTAAGTCAACAATAATGAAACATACCTATATAATTGAAGGGATGACTTGCAATAATTGTAAAGCTTCTGTAGAAAAACATATCAACGCTTTAGAAAACGTAAGCCATGTTTCTGTTCGCCTTGAAAATGGAGAAACAGAAGTAACAATGGATAAGCATATTAGTACTGAATTACTAAAAAAGGCAATACCAAAAAAATTTACGTTATCAAAAAAGAAAGAAAAAAACATCTTTTCATCCAATATAACTATTGATGAAGATAAAACTAAATTACAACAGTTAAAGCCACTACTGCTTATCATTTTTTATATCACAACGGCAAGCCTACTTCTTCAAAATAAAGATTGGTCTTTGAACGAATTTATGCTTGATTTTATGGGCTTATTCTACATTGTGTTTAGCTTCTTTAAAATGTTAGATTTAAAAGGTTTTCCGGAGTCCTTTAAAATGTACGACCCTTTGGCAAAGCGCATTCCACTTTATGGATGGTTGTACCCTTTTATTGAAACCGTTTTAGGTTTAATGTTTTTAATGCGATTTGAAGTTGATATCGCTTTAGTGATAACACTTATTGTGTTAGGAACTACCACGATTGGAGTACTCAAAACACTTTTAGATAAAAAACACATTCGATGCGCATGTTTAGGAACCGCTTTAAAATTACCGATGACAGAAGCAACATTAATTGAAAACACGATCATGATGGCAATGGCAATACTAATGTTGTTTAACATATCATGAGATGGATATTTAGTTTATTTTTTTATTTAAACAATAATATAACATGAAAAAGCGACTAAGTTTTTTATTTTATTTTTTTAGTGCCTTACTATTTAGTCAGGACTATGTGCCATTATTGGATGACTATAATGAATGGCAAGTCACAAATTGTTATTTTGGATGTTTAACCGATGTTTATTATACGGATGGTGATACCATTGCTGATGGTCATAACTATAAAATATTAGACGGCTATCATTTTATTTCGAGAACCATTTTGTTAAGAGAAGAAATTTTAGAAAAAAAGGTGTTTCTAAATTTTATACAAGCAACTGGAAATACTGAATATTTATTATATGATTTTTCTTTAAATATTGATGATTCTATTGACATGAAAAATCCAATTTCTCCATTTCTTGAAAATGCAGGTTATTATAATTTAGATTCGATTATACCTAGACCTTTAGTTAATGGCAATGACTATCGTCATTTTTATTTTTCTCCCTCAGAATCTAATATTGTCAGTACAACAAATGCGATTTGGATTGAAGGTGCAGGATCATTATCACTAATTACAGCTCCAAGTGGTGAGCCTGATATAAATGGGGCAGGACATTTAAGTTGTTTTTATAAAAATGGAGATTATTTTTATACTAACTTGGATTCTATAGATTCCTGTGAGCCTACTATTATTTTAAATATTAATGAAAGTAATTATCCGCTTTCTGATGTAATAGTCAGTTCTAATAACATTCTAAATAGTTGTCATTTAATTAATTTAGAAAATATAAAGCTCATTGATATTTACAATATAAATGGAAAAAAAGTAGCCAGTTATCATAATTACGGAAATAAAGAACTTAAATTTGATACAACATCCTATCAAGCTGGAATCTATTTTATAATTGTTTACACAAATCAATTTAAGAAGAAGACAATTAAAATCATAATTGAATAGTTATTGCAACCATTCAATAAATTATAAAATTTTATAATTAATAGCCATAAAACATAAGATTATTAAATAGTCATTGTTTTAGAATGTTCCATAAAATAGGATTTAAAGCGTTTTAGTATTGGATGCATTTTTTCTGAGTAGATCACAAATTGGCATTTGTTGATACTTTGAGTAATAGACATAATAGCTGCGTATGAAGATTTTTGAATTAAAAATTCGGCATCGTCGATACTAAATATCTTTAATTGAGAAGTACTTACACCATTTAATAACATTAACTTATTCATCGTTTTTGGTGTGGAAATAAGAATGTCGATACCCTCAAATATTTCTGATTTTTGCATGTCAATATGGAGTTGTTCATAACTCGCATAAACTCGTAAAGAATTGTATTTAGTGTGCTTTGTAAAAGCATCATATAATTCCAATGCTTTTTCTCTATTTTCTACAAGAACAATAGCTCTTGGTGCATTTCCAATTGCCTGACATTTTAATTTTTGTAAGGTAGTTAGTATGAGTGTAGTTGTTTTTCCACAGTCTTTTGGGGCCGTACAAAATAAGTTTGTACCACTTTTAATAATAGGAATACATTTACTCTGAAAAGGAGTGGGTGTTATTATTTCTAGATCATCTAGCTTCTCACGTATGTCGGAATGTAATTTTTTAAAAGGCATAAAAATTAAAGCGCTAAAAGTTTAGAATAAAAATCATTATTATTCAAGCAAATATACTATTAAATAGATGGAATTATTTTTTCTATAAAACCTTTACAAGTAGCAAAATTAATTAAAGGTTTAAAATCTTAGATGCATTTTGCCTACTAGAAAATTTATGTATGTAATTTTTTAAACTGCTTTTTTAAATAGAAAGTTTGTACTTTTACATTTAAACAAAATATATACCTACCAATTAAATAAAAATGACGACTAGCAGACTTGAAGCATTTACGGATGGTGTATTAGCGATCATTATTACCATAATGGTTTTTCAACTTAAAGCACCTGAAGAAACAAACTTAGAAGCATTATATCCAAAAGCAGGTGTATTTATAAGTTACTTAATTAGCTTTATATATGTTGGGATTTATTGGAACAATCATCATTTTTTATTTCAATTTATAGAAAAGGTGACCGGTAAAATTTTATGGGCAAATTTACACTTTCTTTTTTGGCTATCGCTAATTCCTTTCACCACTTCTTGGGTAGGCGAAAATCATTTAGATGATTCTCCACTTGCACTTTATGGATTTACACTTTTAATGTGTGGAATATCGTTTGTTATCTTACAAATGGTAATAATTAGGGAACACGATAAATATTTTGAATCAAAAATAATTATAAATTTAAAAAATTACCAAAGAATATCACTGTCAATTTATAGTATTGGAATTCTATTGTCATTTTATGTTCCTGTGCTTGCAGTTGGTTTTTATGTAACTCCAGCTATTTTAAAAATATATTCTCAAGTATACCATCAAAAAAAACTTAAATAAACCATGAAATTCTTAAAATTAATCCTAGTTACTTGTATCATAACAAGCTTATTTAGTTGTTTTGTTACTTTAACAGAAAGTAATAACAACAAACTGTAGAATATCAGTTAGGCAGTCCTTTTCAAATACAATTAGAAGGTGAACTATGGGACGTATTCTTGGAGATTAATTGTGAATATTTAAAAAACATAAAAATACGCTCTACATTAAGCGTGTATTATACTAAATTGATTTCCTTGTTCTAGTATAATAAGTTAAAATAACATTCTAATTTTTTATAAAATTGAAAACTTTTAAAGTAATTAAAACCAAGTCTATCATCATACTGATGTCGTTTGTAATGATCAGCTTGTATTCCTGTGGCTCACAAGTTGAATCATCAAAAAATACCTATACCTATAAGATTGACGATCCTAACGGCATCGGGAAGTGGTACATGGGACGTGAAATCGCTTTTGTTATGGGATATGAAGGCATGCAATGGTTAGAGCGGCCGGAGAGAGAAGCAGAAGAAAATGTAAATAACTTACTTAAAAACATGAATATACAGCCTGGAGATACTCTTGCCGATATAGGTGCTGGTTCCGGCTATCATGTCTTTAAAATGTCGCCAATTTTAAAAAATGGACTTATTTATGCGGTGGATATTCAGGAAGAAATGTTGGAAGAAATACAATCTAGAATCGATACTCAAAATAGCAATAAAACAGCAATAGTTTTAGGTACGGAAAGAAGCGTAAATCTCCCAGAAAATTCTGTTGATAAAATCTTAATGGTCGATGTATATCATGAGTTCAATTATCCCTATGAAATGATGCAATCGATTAAAAAAGCATTGCGACCAAATGGAAAGGTTTACTTGGTAGAATATCGTGGAGAAGATCCTAGAGTACCCATAAAGAAAATTCACAAAATGACACAGAAACAAGCAGTTAAGGAAATGGAGGCTGCAGGCTTTAAACTCCTTCGAAATTTTGAAAATTTACCATGGCAACATTGTATGGTATTTGTAAAAACCTAAGAATTTTGTTAAAGAAAAGACAGCAATATCCCCAAGAAAAAATTATCGATACAGATTATTTTATTTACTGTTTAGAAGCGGTTCATAACGTAGAATCGGAGAAGGTTACCGAAGCCCAAAAAAATCTAGAACAATTGACCCTACAATATGGAATAGCTAGTATTTATAAAACATGCGACACTATTGAAGGACTTGAAACTAGCTTAAATGGATTGCTCTCTAATGATCATAACTTTAAAGACTATGAGATCATTTACTTGGTTATAGCTGGTGAAGGAAATAGTATTTGTTTAAATAACTATTACTACAGTTTACAAGAAATTGCAGAAATTTTTGAAGGAAGATTAAAAGGAAAAATTTTACATTTTTCAAATGCAAAAGTTTTAGATTTAGACAAAGAAGAAGTTCAATATTTTTTAAATATCACTAGCGCTAAAGCTATTTCTGGTTATGGTAATGAATTTAAAGGAATAACTAGCTCAAATCTTGATAAAGCATTCTTTAACTTATTTAATGAAGATGAGAATTTAACAGATATTTTAAAAGAGTTGCACCAAAGACATTATAATTTGTGCAAATTGCTTGATTTTAGATTGTATTATTAAACTTAATTAAATTATGTCAACATCAATATCCCAAAAACCAACTACAAAAGCCATAAATGTTTTAGGGGAACCTTTAGAAAATTGTTCGTGCAATCCCAACACTGGATATTTACGTGATGGATTTTGCAATACCACACCAGACGATTATGGTACACATGTGGTTTGCGCTATAGTTTCAGATGAATTTTTGAAGTATTCGTTATCTAAAGGCAATGATTTAATAACTCCTAAGCCTGAATGGGCGTTTCCGGGATTAAAACATGGCGACAAATGGTGTTTATGTGTTTCACGCTGGAAGGAAGCAGTAATAGCTAATGTAGGGCCTAAAGTAGACTTAAGTGCCACTAATTATGTAGCTTTAAAACATGTGTCTTTAAAATTATTAAAAGAATTCGCTATTTGATAATATTAATTAGCACCATGTGTATAATAACCCTGGACTCATGTTTTTTTGTAAATTTAGTAGGTATTTTGGATATTTTTCACACTACTACATAATAACTATTTTTTTAAAATAGATTGATACTTGCTTAACATAATAATTTCGCCAATACTTCATCTCCTATATTAATAGCTTTATCCGCAGGATAAAGCTATTAACAAAATATATAATAATGTTTTCATGAGGTTCCTTAGCTTGGGAAAAACCAAGTCATTACCTGAAATTTTATTTATTTATTTTCTCAAAAATTCCTTTAAATAATGTAACAATGATAGGAGAGAAGTGGAATGTGCATGGATTGGAATATTTAAATTGCGTATTTGTTAAAAACTATTACTGTTTCCTAATTAATTCCATCGCATTAATGATTGTTAATCCCACTATAATTATTTAAGTATACTTGATGAAATTATTTTGGAATTATATATTATTCAAACATATAAAAAGCAATAACTCTAAAATATCGTAACTTTACACTATGATTCAAGCCCTTAAAAATAACTACGGACACTTATTTGAAGATGCACTTTTAAATGAAATAAATCAAGTTGGAACATTCAAAGAAGTTCCTGAAGGATTTAAGATGATGGAAATTGGTGAATATATTAAAGCTATGCCCTTATTAGTTTCAGGAGCAATAAAAATATTAAGAGAGGATAATGATGGAGATGAATTATTACTCTATTTTTTAGAAAAAGGTGATACTTGTGCTATGACCTTAACCTGTTGTATAGCTCAAACCAAAAGTGAAATAAGAGCCATTGCCGAAACCGATGCTAAATTGATAATGATTCCAATTCAAAAAATGGAAGAATGGTCAGGGAAATATAAAAGCTGGAGAAATTTTGTTTTTGAAAGTTATCATAACCGACTTAATGAAATGCTTGAAACTATTGATAGTATCGCCTTTCTAAAAATGGATGAACGTCTTCTTAAATATCTTGTTGAAAAAGTTAGAATTTCAAATGATAATACCATTCAAATTACACACCAGGACATTGCATATGAACTCCACACCTCTAGGGTCGTTATTTCTAGACTTTTAAAAAAACTAGAAAAATTAGGTAAATTAGAACTTCATAGAAACTATATTTTAATGAAAGATATTTAGCCATTTGTAACCAATGTTACTGATTAGTTGGTTATACAAACATACATTTGCCATAAATATACTAATAACAATTTATGGGAGTTATTGAATTTATTGGATATATATCTGCTTTAATCATAGGAATCTCACTCGGACTTATAGGTGGGGGAGGTTCTATACTTGCCGTACCAGTTTTAGCCTATTTATTCTCTGTTAACGAAAAAGTAGCCACAGCCTATTCCTTATTTATTGTTGGATCAAGTGCATTAGTAGGTGGATTAAAACAACACTTTAAAGGATTAGTAGATTGGCGTACAGCCATTGTATTTGGAATTCCTGCAATTATAGGCGTTTCTGTAGTTAGACATTATGTGGTACCTGCATTACCCAATGTTTTATTTAATATAGGAGATTTTGAGTTTACTAGACGAATGGGAATGTTTGGTTTATTCGCTTTACTAATGTTTCCAGCTGCTTTTTCAATGCTTAAAGACAGAAAAGAAAAAGAAATAATTGGAGTTGTAAAATATAATTATTCTATTATTATAATAGAAGGTTTACTTGTTGGAGCTATTACAGGAATGATAGGTGCTGGTGGTGGATTTTTAATCATACCAGCTTTAGTTATACTAGCAAATGTAGAAATGAAAATTGCTATAGCTACATCACTAATCATAATTGCGTTTAAATCGCTCATGGGATTTTTTTTAGGAGATGCCTTTACTATGGAAATTGATTGGAGTTTTTTAACTGTTTTCACATCTATTTCTTTAGTTGGTATATTTATTGGAAGCTATTTAGGAAATTTCATAGATGGAAAAAAATTAAAAAAGGGATTTGGTTTTTTCATTTTTTTAATGGCCATTTTTATATTTTTTATGGAATTTTTTGTTAAACAGTAATCTAACTGTACAGACTTTTATTTAGTTATAAATTTTAATATCATTTAAACACAAATTATGAAAATAGAGCAAATATATACGGGTTGCTTAGCACAAGGCGCTTATTACATTGAAAGTAATGGGGAAGTTGCTATAATAGACCCTTTGCGTGAGGTAAAACCCTATATTGATAGAGCGAAATTAGACAATGCAAAAATCAAATATATTTTTGAAACACATTTTCACGCAGATTTTGTGAGTGGTCATGTTACTTTATCTAAAGAAACTGAAGCGCCTATAGTTTTTGGCCCTAACGCAGAAACAAATTTTGATGCCGTTATAGCTGAAGATGGACAAATATTTAAATTGGGTAATATTACTATTACAGTTCTACACACACCTGGTCATACCATGGAGAGTTCAGTTTATCTTTTAAAAGATGAAAAAGAAAAAGACCACGCTATTTTTAGTGGTGATACGTTGTTTTTAGGAGATGTAGGTCGTCCAGATTTAGCACAAAAAACAGGAAGTATTACAGAGAAAGATTTAGCAGGGTTTCTATTCGATAGTTTACGTAATAAAATAATGCCTTTGGCAGATGATGTTATTGTATATCCGGCTCACGGAGCAGGTTCATCTTGCGGTAAAAACTTAAGTAAAGAAACAGTAGATACATTAGGAAACCAAAAGCAAACAAATTATGCTTTACGAGCTGATATGACTAAAGAAGAGTTTATTAAAGAAGTTACAGATGGTTTACTACCACCACCTCAATATTTCCCATTAAACGTTAAAATGAATAAAGAGGGTTATGATGATTTTCAAGATGTATTAAAACGTAGTGCTCAAGCATTACAACCTGAAGCTTTTGAAACTGCCGCGAATGAAACAGAAGCGGTTGTATTAGACGTGCGTAATCAGGATGATTTTGTAAAAGGACATATTCCACGTTCCATTTTTATTGGATTAGATGGGAGTTTTGCACCTTGGGTAGGTGCTTTAATTGGAGATCTTAAGCAACCCATTCTATTGGTCGCTCCAGAAAATCGTGAAGAAGAAGCAATTAAACGTTTATCTCGTATTGGTTTTGACCAAACTTTAGGCTACTTAAAAGGAGGGTTTGATGCATGGAAAAAAGTTTCTAAAGCATATGACACAGTAAGTTCTATTCCTGCAGCAACATTTAAAAAAGTGAAAGAAAGCGGAGATATTTCCATATTTGATGTGAGAAGAGAAGGAGAATTCTTATCAGAACACTTATTAGGTTCAAACAATACACCACTAGACTCTATTAATAGCCATCTAGCAGAATTCCCAAAGGAAAATACGTTCTATGTGCATTGTGCAGGAGGTTACAGAAGTATGATTGCAGCATCTATTTTAAAGAGTAGAGGCATTCATAATCTAATTGACGTTCAAGGTGGTTTTAAAGCAATTAAAGAGGCCGAGGTTGAAGTTTCAACTTACGTTTGCCCATCACGTTATAAATTATAAAAATGAATTGGATATACGAACCGTGGCCTTGGTATTTAGCTGGCCCAATGATAGCCTTTATTATGTTCTTACTTATAATGGTAGGTAAAAACTTTGGAATGTCTTCAAACTTACGGACAATGTGTACCGTTTGTGGAGCAGGTAACAAAGTTGATTTCTTTAAATTTGACTGGAAGTCACAAAAGTGGAATTTAGTTGTTGCCTTTGGTACGGTAATAGGTGGTTACATAGGTTCACAATTTTTAAGTATAGATACTGCAGTAGCAATTAATCCAGTTACCATTTCAGATTTAAAATTATTAGGCTTTAAAAGTGCAGGAACAGCTTATCTTCCTAGAGAGTTATTTGATACCAGAGCTTTATTTAGTTTTAAAAATGTGTTAATTTTAGCTATTGGAGGTTTATTAGTAGGCTTTGGAGCACGCTATGCAGGAGGTTGTACTTCTGGTCACGCAATTTCAGGCTTAAGCAATTTACAATTTCCTTCTTTAATTGCTGTAATAGGCTTTTTTATTGGAGGTCTAACAATGATCAATTTTATTTTCCCTTTAATATTTTAAACAATGAGAACACTAATATATTTATGTATCGGAATCCTTTTTGGAATTACTATGTTTAAATCGGAAGCTGCCTCTTGGTTTCGCATATACGAAATGTTCAAATTTGAGTCGTTCCATATGTATGGGATTATCAGTTCAGCCTTAGGCATTAGTATAATTTTGACACAAAGTATAAAAAAGTTAAAGATTAAATCCTTCTACGGAGAAAAACTAACGTTTAATTCAAAAACAAAGAGTTTTAGTCGATATATGATTGGAGGTATTATTTTTGGTTTAGGATGGGCATTAGTTGGCGTTTGTCCAGGACCAATGTTTACTTTAGTGGGAGCTGGTTATATTTCAATTTTTATAGTAATTATAGCTTCGCTTTTAGGCACTTTTTTATATGGATTATTGAAGGAAAGTTTGCCACATTAAAGTGTACAGAATTCTCTTGTATATTTTACATTAGAGAATTATTGCTACACAGCAATATATATAACTACGAAGCCAAAATTAGTTGGACATAATTACTATCGATATACGTTTGCGACGTTATGTTTGCAATTATGTAAAATGTACTATAATTATTATTATGTAAAATAGAATTTCATGTACCTTTCTTTTCCTATTCAAATTATATTTTAATTCTAGTATTTGTAATATCTTTGTATCTATAACTAATTGCTGTTTTAAATAGGCTTTTTCTCTTTAAAAATGCTTAAATAAAAAAGATGTCTAAATTACCACCAGCATATAAATTCGTAGATCTTTCAGATTATGGTCGCCCCATAGCTCGCTATATAGCAATGTCTCTCAAAGAAACTAGTTGTACTCCAGTTCAGGTTACTTGGCTTTTTATTATTTCAGGACTTATTGCAATTGCGGGAATGTTTTTTGGTTATTATTACTTAGCAGCTTTCTTCTTAGTTCTCAAGTCTATTTTAGATGCTGCGGATGGTGAATTGGCTCGAATAAAAGAAACTCCTTCTTATACCGGTCGTTTTTTCGATTCTATAGCTGATATTTTATTAAATGCCTTGATATTTTGTACACTTTATATAATCTGTGATATATCATTTATATATGCATTTTTTGGTTTTTTGGGCATACAATTACAAGGAACATTATATAATTATTACTATGTTATTCTTAGAAATAAGGTAAATGGGGATACCACTAGCAGAATTTTTGAGACTGATACTCCACAAGCCCTACCGGGAGAAAATCAAAGAACTGTAACGATGCTTTTTAAAGTCTATAAACTTCTTTATGGGTTTTTCGATAAGATTATATATCGCCTTGATAATAAGGCCCCCCAAGGTAAAAAAATGCCCAATTTATTCATGACAGCTGTTTCCAGTTTTGGTTTAGGGTTTCAATTGTTGTTAATTGGAATTTTCTTAATAATGGGATTGAAAGAATTTATAATTCCCTTCTTTCTTTGGTATACCCTAATGGTCTTTATCTTTATAGCCATTAGAAAACTATTGAACTCTTAATTTTTCAAAAGAAACTCAATACAAAATTGAACTTTATTAGTAGTTTTATAGTAGGCAATCATCTAATATAAGATAGATTTACTTAATTCGAACTTTTTGTTTTTCTATACATATAATTCGGATAAATGCTACGTTTAGCAAAACGATTGAGTTTATTACTATTAATCATTTTAATATACACCTGTTTTGTAACACCAAAGTATTCATAGGTCGAACCATCTAGAAAAGTGATTTCTAATAACAAGCCCTTATGTTTATAATCTTCAATATCTGAATTAGTAATGGTATTCGTATAATCACTTAAATTTAATTCTTTTGTTTCTGGCGCAATACTAACAAGAAAATGATAACCATCTATAATTCTTCGGCTATTTATCTCTGCTTCTTCCTGCAAAGGATCTCCATTTAGAAACTTATCTGGATGCCATTCTTTAACCAAATTTCGGTAGCTCTTTTTTAGAGGCTTTAATTCGATTTCCTTTTCTACTCCAAAGAGTTTTTTATATTCATTTATACGCTTCATGACACAACTATATTTAAGGGCGCGAAAATACATCTTAATATCAAATGAATTGGGATGTAAATAAAAAAATAATTATAAACTATAGAAGCGTTACCCGAACCTTTTTCTTTTTCAGACGTGTATTGTTTAAATGTAACACTAAATCATCAGCTAAACTCAATGGAACAGCAACAAAAGCACAGTCTTGTTTTAGTTCAATAGTACCTAGTTCATGTTTGTTTAACTTGCCTTGCTTGAAAAAAAGACCCGCAATATCACCTTTAGAAATTTTATCTTTTCGTCCACCAGATATAAACAAGGTTTTCCAGTACTGTGGTTTATGTGGAGCTTTTTCAGATATATCAATTCCTTTTACGTTCAATATAAATTCTGGTAGTAATTGATCTTTCCATTTCAATACATAAGCTGTTCCTTTTGCATTCACTCTAGCTGTTCTTCCATTTCTATGAATAAACTCTTCCTGATGTATTGGCAATTCGTAATGAATGATAAATTTCACTTCTGGAATGTCAATACCTCTTGCAGCTAAATCTGTAGCTAATAATACTTGAGAGGATCCATTTCTAAATTTAATTAATGCACGCTCTCTTTCTTTTTGTTCCATACCGCCAGAAAAGCAGGTATGACTAATGGTATGAAGTTCTAGGAATTCACTTACTGCACTAATACTATCTCTAAAATTACAAAAAATAATTCCAGGCTCATTTCCAATGTGTGCCAATAAGCTTAAAAGGGTTTTTAATTTATTCTTATCTGGAGAAATGACTGTTTTAATTGCTAATTTTAAAGGTGTATTTTGATTTAAATAATTAATTGTAGTTGGTTTATCTAACTTGACAAATCCAGGAATGCTAACACCTTGTGTAGCAGATGTTAATATGCGCTTACTTATAGCAGGCAATTGATCAATGATAGACTTCATTTGATCTTCAAAACCTTGCTCTAGTGACTTATCAAATTCATCTAAAATAAGAGTTTTAATATTTTCTTTTGAAAAACGATTGCTATTAAAATGGTCCAAAATTCTCCCCGGTGTTCCAATTAAAATAGCAGGATTATGCTTTATTTCAATTTTATCTTTTGACATTGGTCTTCCTCCATATACCGCATTGACTTTAAAACCTGAGCCCATCGTGCGAATGACTTGTTCTATTTGTATAGCTAATTCTCTCGTAGGTACTAATATCAAAGCTTGAATATCGTTGCAATCTGATGTTAATGATTTTAATAAAGGTAAAGAAAATCCAAGTGTTTTTCCAGTTCCTGTTGGAGATAATAAAATAGTATTTGCAGTGGTTTCTATTACCGCAATTGCTTCTTGCTGCATCGGGTTTAACCTATGGATATTTAATTTCGTTAATATATCTTGTTGATTTTTAATAGTATTAGCCATTATAGTTAAACTGTATTTATTAAATTAATAAAGTAATTTTTAATCTGCTATAAATTCTCTGATTGTTGCTTTATTATGTTTAACAGCTAGTAGATTAATATCGCAAATTTAACACAAAAAAAAACCTCCCGTTAAGAAGATGATTTATTTAAGATTATTTAACAATAATCCATCCGGTATAGATTTTTTTTTAACCTTGTCTTGGTACAAGAAGTCTTTCGATCGGTGGTTCACTTTGTCTATCCTCTATGTTTTCTGGAGTAAATGAAATAAATAAACCAGGTCCTAAAATTGCAACTATAAAAAATAATTTTCTAGACTTCATTATTTTTATTTTTAAATTATTTAAGAGACAGGGATTTGGTATGCAAGCCACCTATTATCAGCATCCATTTGATCTTTTACTTGCTGTGGAGCATCAATATATACTTTTTTTCGTCTTAATATCTCTTTCGTATTAATTTCTCCAGTTACGTAAAGTTTTTTACTGTGGTTGATATAAGCGCTCATAATCTTTTTGTTATTTATTTAAGAGCAAAATTAAATACATTTTTTATTTTGAAATATGACAACAATCAGTTTCTATAATTTAATTTAAAAGGAATATCTTTCAATTAATGCTAATGATGTAATAAATTCAATACATTTTATAAAAATAGTGCCACTAATAAACATTTAAATATTTTATTTTAAGTGGTTTATTAACTAGATGGTAGTGGCTTTTAGTTTTAGTGAAGCTAAAATAAGTAGGTAATCACTGTGATTAATCACCATTATTACTTTTAATGTTTATTTTTAGAAGCAACTTTTGTATTTGCTAAATTAGTAGATGACAAATAGTGGGCTAATATTTTTTCCACCAATTCCTCTTTGGTTAAATGATGAAAAATCGTTTTTATTTTAGTTTTAAATTCTTCCGAAACTTCTCTGTTTGGTTTAGTTTTAAATACTTTTTTAGCCCATAATAAACCATTGTTTTCTTCGATACTTTGAGCATCAGCTTTAATGAATTCATTGATTGTAATACCCAACTCATTTTCAAATTCTGGAATTTCTTCAAGCTCTTCTTTTTGTATGATACTCAATGAAAGTCCCTTCGCTCCTGCTCTAGCTGTTCTACCACTCCGGTGAACATAAGCATCATAGGTATCTGGCAAATGGTAATTAACAACATATGAAATTTCTTTAACATCAATCCCTCTTGCGGCTAAATCTGTTGCAACTAATATATCTATATAACCTTCTCTAAATTGTTCCATAATTCGATCACGAATCGTTTGAGTTAAACTGCCATGAATAGCGCCAGATGAAAATTTATTGATTGCTAATTTTTTTGCAAGTTTATTAACGGCAGCTTTTGTCTTGCAGAATATAACACCTCGTTCGCCCTCTTTAGTACTTAAAAAATGCAGTAAAACTTCCAGTTTTTCTATAGGTTCTACAACTACATACTGATGGTCAATCCCTTGATGACCAATACTTTTCATGTCTGCTTCTATGTATATTAGATGCTTTGACATATAATTTTGCACTAATTGCTTTATAGTACCTGGCATTGTAGCGGTAAATAATAAAGTTCTTTTAGATTTTGGAAGGTCTTTAATAATGAAGTCTAAATCTTTTTTTAAAGAACTTACCATTTCATCAGCTTCATCTAACACTAAATACTTTATTTGATTTAAAGCTATAGCTTCACGCTTAATTAAATCTACAAGACGGCCTGGAGTTGCTACTGCAATATGAGTAGTAGCTTTTAATTTTTCTATTTGAGGTTTAATAGGAATTCCACCACATAAGGGTGTAATACCTATTTTTGAACTAGAACCAGCAAAGGAAACTAGATTGGTATATATCTGTTGTGCTAATTCTCTTGTAGGTGCTAATATTAGCGATTGAACATTGATATTTTCTAAATCTATTAGCTGCAATAAAGGAAGTCCAAAAGCTGCTGTTTTTCCAGTTCCTGTTTTTGCTAAAACTACCATGTCTTCCTTTTCATTTAGCAGAACAGGTATCGTTTGTTCTTGAATGTCTGTTGGTATAGAAATTTTTAAATTGACTAAATCTTGTTCTAGTTGTTTATTAATTCCTAAATCTGAAAATGATTTTAGCATCGCATCGTTTTTTTGTAAATATAGAGTCCCTATGTTGGAGAATAAGACCAAAATTTAGTATGTTATTCTATTAGAATTCAAAAAAAAAGCCCATCTTTTTGATGGGCTTTAAATTGTATTTGAAAGTATATATTAAATAACTTTTACATCTACTGCGTTTAAACCTTTGTTTCCTTCTTTAAGTTCAAAAGTTACTTCATCGCCTTCACGAATCTCGTCGATTAGACCAGAAATATGTACGAAATGATCTTTTTCAACACCTTCTTCTGTTATAAAACCAAATCCTTTAGTGTCGTTGAAAAATTTTACTGTTCCTTTATTCATTGTAATTAAATTATAATTTGTTAATATTTATTATTTTGCAAATATATAACTTAAAACAAATAAATGAACGTTTAGTTCAATTAAGTTTAATTAATTGATTTTTAGAGAACTATTTTTTTTTAAAAGCTTTTTATTACTTTACTATGGTAACTTTTACTGCATTCATACCCTTCATTCCCTTTTCAAGTTCAAAAGAAACTTTATTTCCTTCGGTTATTTCATCTACTAATCCACTTACATGGCAGAAATATTTTTCTTGATTTTCTCCATCTACTATAAATCCAAATCCTTTTGAGGTATCAAAAAATGAAACTGTTCCAGTTCTTACAGGATTTAACTCTACCCTATCACTATCTAATGTTTTCGGAACGCTAATCTCAATACTTTCAATATCAACTTTTAATTTTTGTGAGGGATCAGGTGGTGTATCTGTTAAATTTCCAAAATGATCTACATAGGCAAATTCAATTCCTTTTTTCCCATGTTCTTTAGCTTCAGCTTTACGAGCTTCCATTTTTTTTCTCTTATCTTCCCGTTTTTTCAAACGTTTTTTCTCCTTTTCACTCTTGTTAAATGTTTGCTGTGATTTTGCCATTCTTAATTTTAATTTATATATCCCAATATTAATAATAATAAATCAGAAAAATAAATATAGTGCAGATTAATTATAAATAAAATTTAAAATATAATTTTTAAATATAATTGTATAGTTATTAAAACTTTTGCCTCCTATTTTTAAATCTAGAAAGAATTGCTAACTTTTTTTTTGTATTTATAAAATAAACACCAGTCAGTAATAGTATTGCAGCGCAAATGGATTGGGTTGTTATTTGTTCATCTAATAAGTACCAACCCAATAACAATGCTATAATAGGATTTACATACGTTGAAGTAGCTACTTTTTCAGGAGAGACAACTTTTAATAAGTAATTAAATGAAGTAAAGGCAACAATACCACCAAAGATAATTAAAAGTAACATAGACCACAAAACAGATTCACTCCATTTAATTGGGCTAATCCATGTTTCACCTAATAAAAAACTTACGATAGCTAACATGGCACCCCCTGTTAGCATTTGATATCCAGTATTTACAAAATAATTAGCTGGAAGGTCAGCAGTACCAACAAACAAACTAGCATATGCCCAACTAATCATACATAACAATATCAAACCAATGCTTAAAGCACTGTTTTCATTCATGATAATGTGATTTTGACTCACTAAAAAAAAGATACCCAACATTCCTAAAACGACGCCAATCATTGACATTGCTTGAATTTTTTTTCCTTGAATAATTCGCATTAAAATTAATATTACAAGAGGTTGTGCAGATATAACTAGAGCGGCAAATCCACTATCGACATACTTTAAAGTCCAAACAATTAATCCATTTCCAAATGTGAGAAATAAAAACCCTGCAATTGCAGTATTAAAAAATTGTTTCCGTGAAATTTTTATCGGTATTTTTAAAGTTTTAGCAATGCTAAAAATTATAAAACTTGAAACAATAAATCTAATTGAGATGGAAGTATATGGTCTATTAAATGATTATACGAAGATATTTGATGGTCTGTTAATGCATTTGGTTTACCGAAATATTTTTT
>ENA-ORDA01000676-ORDA01000676.1-marine-metagenome-genome-assembly--contig:-NODE-676-length-32344-cov-4.011188_pt1 | contig 32344 bp, 29 predicted proteins | sample MGYA00237778_ERZ508506 | MGnify/ENA primary metagenome ERZ508506 (study PRJEB26177, sample SAMN06267891) | marine metagenome | isolation source: Monterey Bay, California, USA | place: Pacific... | reverse complement strand
CCTGACCTGCGGGGCGCCAGAGCTAAACCCGCATTTTCGTTATCTGGTGCGCGAGGCGCGTCGGCTCGGTGTGCACGTAATAGATCGCTGTAACCTCACTGTCCTGTTAGAACCGGGGCAGGAAGATTTGAGTGACTTCCTTGCCTCCCACCAAGTCGAAATTGTGGCATCGTTACCCTGTTACTTGGAAGATAACGTCGACTCACAACGAGGATCGGGCGTCTTTCAAAGCAGCATCACCGGCCTGCAGAAACTCAATGCACTGGGCTACGGGCAAGACGACAGCGCCTTGAAATTAAACCTCGTTTTCAACCCAACGGGACCCACGCTGCCGCCAGAGCAGACATCATTGGAAACTGATTACAAACGAGAGCTGAAAAAACGTTACAACATTGAATTCAATCATTTGTTCGCGATTACCAACATCCCAATCAAGAGATACGCAAAATTCTTGAAGAAGCGAGGGGTTTTGTCGGACTATATGCAGATGTTGGAATCAGCTTTCAATCCACAGGCAGCACGTGGAGTCATGTGCAAAGCGATGCTCTCGATTGGCTGGGACGGACAGTTATTCGACTGTGATTTCAACCAAATGCTTAAATTAAAAGTGGCCAGTAAGCTAAAGCATATTTCTGAGTACAATGAAGAGGTTTTACAAAATCGTAATATAATTGTCTCACAACACTGTTACGGCTGTACGGCTGGAGCAGGAAGCAGCTGCCAAGGTACTGTTGCTTAATCTCAGCCTATTTAAATGAAAAAAATCCTTTTAATAAGCCTCTTAATTTTATGGAAAGTCTCTTTGTATGGGCAAGAAACCCTCGAGGAGGTTTTAAATAAATACAATCATAAAAAGGTGCCATACATCGCTGTCGCAGAGCTTAAAAACTTACAGCAAAAAAATAAAGTAGTAATTTTAGATAGTAGAGAACTTGACGAATTTAAAGTGAGTCATATTGAGGGAGCAATATTGGTGGGTTACAATCATTTTAGGCTAAGCTCCCTACCAGACAGCATAGACAAAAAAACTCCTATTGTTGTTTATTGTACCTTAGGAGTTCGCTCTGAAGTGATTGCCAACCAATTAATTGAAAACGGCTATACCGATGTTAAAAATTTATATGGCGGCATTAGTGAATGGAAAAATAAGGATTATATAGTGATCGATTCGATACAAAGAATGACCGAAAACATACATGTATATTCAAAAAAATGGGGAAAATGGTTAACTAAAGGAAATCCTATTTTTTAAGCCATGAAAAAGCTAAATACCCACAAAGCACTTATTATTTTTACTCGCAATCCCGAGATGGGAAAGGTAAAAACCAGACTGGCTAAAACAATAGGTGATTTAGCAGCATTAAAAGTATATCGAAAATTACTGGAGCATACGCTGCACATAACTCGACCTCTAGAAGTGGATAAATTTGTTTTTTATTCGGAACAAATTCAAGAAAATGATCACTGGGATGCAGCTACCTATTTCAAAGAGCTTCAAAACGGAGTTGATTTAGGAGAACGAATGCACCATGCTTTTGAGTTACTTTTTAAAAAAGGATATCGCCAGATTGTGATTGTGGGGAGTGATATTTTTGAATTAACTACCGCCGGTATTCGAGAGGCTTTTACCCATTTAGATAGCACTAATTACGTAGTGGGACCTGCCTTAGATGGAGGTTATTATTTATTGGGAATGAATGCCTTAAAAAAGAAACTTTTTGAAAATAAAAAATGGGGTACTAGAACGGTATTAAAAGAAACCCTTAAAAATTTAGAGCAAGAACAAGTAGTTTTACTTGCTGCCAAAAACGATATAGATACCTACGATGACTTAAAAAAAAGTAGTGGATTCAATCAATTTTTGATAGCACCTTAAAATAAAAAATATGAAGAAATACATACAAGAAGCGGTAGATTATTTAAAAAATAAAGGATTTGATACCCCTGAAATAGGAATTGTATTAGGGACAGGATTGGGTAAATTGGTCGATGAAATAGAAAAAGAGAGTACCGCTAGTTATAACCACATTCCCAATTTTCCGACCGCTACCGTAGAGTTTCATAAAGGAAAATTAATATATGGAACCTTAGCTGGTAAAAAAGTAATTGTCATGCAAGGCAGGTTTCACCTATATGAAGGATATTCGACTTACGACGTGACCTTTCCAATACGCGTGATGCACCAATTAGGAATTAAAAAATTATTGGTGAGTAATGCAGCCGGGGCAATTAACAAGAAATTTAAAAAAGGAGAACTGATGTTAATTGATGATCATATTAATTTACAAGGAGGATCTCCTCTGGCCTACAAAGGAATTGAGGCGATGGGAAACCGTTTTGTGGATATGAGTGAGCCTTACGATGCCCAAATGAATAGGAAGCTGATTGCTATTGCAACATCTAAGCATATTAATCTCCAGAAAGGAGTCTATGCGAGTGTGATGGGACCTCAACTAGAAACTAGAGCAGAATACCGATATTTACAAATTATAGGGGCAGATGCCGTAGGAATGAGTACGGTTCCAGAAATAATTGTCGCCAATCATTTAAAAGTGCCAGTGGCTGCAGTTTCTGTTCTTACTGATGAATGCGATCCAGATCACCTTCAGCCTGTGGATATTGATGACATTATTAAAATTGCTGGAAAGGCAGAACCCGATATGATTTTATTATTTAAAGAACTAATTAAAGAATTATAAACAATGAGTTATTTACAAACCACCCACGATGTATATAAAGAAGCAGCATTAACACCCGATGTAGGTCTTTGCTGTACCACCAACCCTATTTGGGAACTTCCAGGCTTAAAAATTCCGAAAATAATGCAGGAAATGAATTATGGCTGTGGCAGCACTGTTAATGCCAGGGATTTAACCAATAATCCAAAAACATTGTATGTAGGTGTTGGTGGCGGTATGGAGCTATTACAGTTTTCCTATTTTTCTAGACAAAAGGGAGGTGTTGTAGGAATCGATGTGGTCGATGAAATGCTGGAAGCTTCTCAGAAAAATTTTAAAGAAGCAGAAGCATTAAACCCTTGGTTTAAAAGTGAGTTTGTAGAATTAAAAAAAGGAGATGCCCTCAACCTTCCCGTTGAGGATAACTCCATCGATGTTGCTGCCCAGAATTGTTTATTTAACATTTTTAAAGCGGAAGATTTAAAACGAGCAATCGAAGAAATGTATCGCGTTTTAAAACCTCATGGAAGATTGGTGATGAGTGACCCTACCTGCGAACAACCAATGAACGAAACCCTTAGAAACGATGAGCGCTTGAGGGCATTGTGCTTAAGCGGTAGCTTACCGATTAAAGACTATGTAAAAGCGCTCACCGATGTTGGTTTTGGAACCATCGAAATTAGGGCCAGAAAACCCTATCGAATTTTAGATCCAAAAAATTACCCAACAGAAGAATTGATCTATATCGAAAGTATCGAAATTGCCGCTATTAAAGATCCTGTTTTGCCAGATGGCCCTTGTATTTTTACTGGTAAAGCAGCAATTTATTATGGAGACGATAATTTTTTTGACGACCACAAAGGACATGTATTGGTTAAAAATCAACCACTTGCTATTTGTGATAAAACAGCAAAACAATTAAAGGATTTAAAAAGAAATGATATTCATATTTCTGAGTCCACCTACCATTACGATGGTGGAGGTTGTTGTTAAGCCAGTATAAATTTGTAGCCGAATATTGAGTGTATCAACTTATGAAAAAAATAGTAGTTATTATAGTCGTACTGTTCCTTAGCAAAAATAATTTTGCAACGGAGACGGCTCCTTGTAACAACACCGTAAACCACACTACCTGGAATTTATTACTAAAAAAACACGTAAGTGAACAAGGAAAGGTAGATTATCTTGGGTTTAAAAATGACCTAGCAGAGCTGAATGCTTACTTGGAATGGCTTTCCAATTCAAGACCTTCAGAGACTTGGTCAAAAAATCAAAAAATGGCTTTTTGGATCAATGCCTACAATGCATTAACGATTCAATTGATTGTGGATCGATATCCTATTTCTAGTATTAAGGATATTTACAGTCCATGGAATATCAAGGTTATTACCATTGCAAAAAAATCGCTGTCTTTAAATAATATTGAACATGATATATTAAGAAAAATGGGCGATCCCAGAATTCATTTTGGTATTGTCTGTGCTTCCATATCTTGTCCAAAATTGCAAAATGAGGCTTTTAGCAAGCAAAATATAAACCGCCTCTTAAATAAGGCAAGCAAGGAGTTTTTGGCAGATACCACTAAAAATAACATTACTACAAATTCAGTTGAACTTTCAAAAATATTTAAATGGTTTACAAAGGATTTTAAGCAAGAAGGAAGCCTGATTGATTTTTTAAATAGATATACTGATATTACTATTGCTAGCGATGCAACAATATCTTTTAAGGATTATAATTGGGGGTTAAATGATTAAAATATCGATTATCATCCCCATTTTAAATGAAGAGAAAAACATTATTTCTTTACTGGAGCATCTGGAGCAACATAGCAGTAAAAATAATAATTTTGAGTTACTTATCGTAGACGGAGGAAGTACCGATGGATCCATCAGCAAAATCGAAAACTATATTAAAAATCGTCATCATATAGCATTAATTTCTTCGGAGCGTGGTAGGGCCAAACAAATGAATCGAGGGAGACTTCAGGCCAATGGCGCTATTTTATATTTTTTACACGCCGATAGTTATCCTCCCAAAAATTTTGATCAATACCTTATCGACGAGGTCAAAAAGGGAAACTTGGCAGGTTGTTTTAAAATGAAATTTAACCATCCGCATTGGTGGTTAAAGCTTGCCTCTTGGTTTACTCAATTTAATTGGAGTGCATGCAGAGGCGGCGATCAAAGCCAATACATCACTGCTACTTTATTTGACGAGATTGGTGGCTTTAACGAGGATTATATCATTTACGAAGATCAAATTTTAATTAAGGAGCTTTATAAAAGAAATCAATTTACAGTGATTCAAAAATGGATTTGTACCTCAGCAAGATTGTATGAACAAAAAGGCATTTGGACCTTACAATATCATTTTTGGGCTATCTATATAAAAAAATGGTTGGGTGCTGATGCAACTTCATTACATCATTATTACAAGAGGCACATCGCTACCTAAAGAATATTAAAAGTTCCACCAATACTAAAGTTGTATTGAGCAAAAAAGAAAGAGTGACTGGCACTATCGGAGGTACTGGAGGTGGTTCTTACATTTGGCAGGTTAATGTACCCTCCTTTTAGTTCAGTTTGCAGCCTTAGATTTTTAAAAAAGGTAAGTCCTACTCCAAAGAGGGCATGCAAACCGTATCCGGCAACATTAAATTGGTCGTAGCGGTTCTTATTTAAAACGACCGCATTGGTTCTGGGATATATAGCTCCAAGTCCGGCACCAAAGAGGGTGTGCAACTTAATTTTTTCGTGGAGTACCAGTAAATGATCTGCTCTTCTAAGCTCCGCATTGATATAGTTTAGTCCGTCGGTATGCTCAAATTCTAAAAATCCTTCTTCTAATAAAATGCTTTCTCCATTATAGACCCCATCGTATAAAGTTCCTGAATTTTGGATTTCTCCATAAATAGCTACTGGCTGATTTGGTAGGGCTATGTATTTCATGTGGTCGAGGCCTATGGATATGCTGTAACGATCGTTCACAAAGTAGCCCAGCCTAAAATTGTATTGTGGTGTGGTTAAATTAGAGGGGTGAAAATAGTTTTCGGCTGTAAAACGAGTGGGGCGATCGGCTGCTTTTACACTTTTTAATTCGAAATGATAATGATCGCCTTTAAATTTAATATCTGAATTGCTGTACCAAGACCAATTGTAACCCCAAGTTAAAAAAAAATCGCCTTTTTTATAAGCCGAACTAGGGCTTGTATTTAGATCTTGAGCATAGCCATGCGCTATAAAAATCGTCATCGCTATAATTAAACAAAACTTCATTAATTAAAAATTACTATTTAAAAAATCAAGAGGCAAAACTAATCAAAAATTAAGGTCTAGCTATTGAATTTTAATTAATAATAAAAAGAAATTAGATTCGATTAATTTTCTAATAATTCAAGGCTTGGAGAGAGGTAATTTAAGAGTGGTTCTTGAAACAATTGCTCATTTAAGGATACTATTTCTATATAAGCTTTATAGAGTTCGTGTTCGAACTTTAGAATTTCAATATCTTTTTTATTTTGAAGAATCTTAAGTTTTAAAAGCAGTAATGGCGATACACCATCCATTTTTTGATAGGCTTCGTAGATCGACGACACACTGCTATTTTCGTTTTGTTTTTTTAATATCGTATAATTTACAATCGAGATGTTATACGCATTTTTAGCGAATGATACTTTTAGTTGATAGTTTTTTAATTCATTATTTAATTTGCTTTCTTTAACGGTCTTTTCAAAATAAAATTCACTTTTATCTTGTCTGGCAGCACCAAAAAAAGGCAAGTTGATTCCCAAACCTATGGACAAATTGTCTTCAAATAAATTTTCTGATTTTCCGATATATTTTGCTTGAACAAAATCTAATAATTGCCTGGATTTTGCAATGGATAAATTCATTTCATTTTCCAGGGTATTCATTTTAAGTTTTTGAAGTGATAGGAATGAATACTCATAGGATACAGAGTCCGAGATGGGAAAATCTATAATTTGTTCCGGGCTGATTAAATTGGTAGTTTCAATTGGCACTGCATCCAGACCAAAAACTTTTTTCAGGTACTCCTCTTGATCTTCTCTAATTTTTTTTAGCTGTATAATTTTTAGATGGGTTGCTAATAAATCTTCTTCTGATTCTATCACCTCTTTAATTTCAAAATTTTCATCGAAAACTTGATGTCCTAACAAGGTTAGTTTGTCATTTATTTGTTGTTGTTTAGTTAATAAAAGTGCTTCCATTTTATTATTGAAGATATAATCCAGCGCGAACAAATACCTACTTTTTAAGTCCTGGTTGATCTCTATTTTATTTTCTAAATGAACTTCCTGAATTTTATTTGAGTAAATATTTTTTTGGCTCGATTGTTCTCTTAGAGTATTGGGTTTAATTCTCAATGAATACTCTTGGAATGTTTCAATAAAACGTCTAGTTTCTAATCTAAATTGAGCACTCTTTATAAGCGGTATGTTATAATTTTTACTGTTGAGTAGTGAACTGGTCGTAGAATCTTTAACGGCCAACTCAGACTTATTTATTGAGCTCAAAAAAGTAGTTAATGATTGCTTTTCTTGAGCTTGAGTTACTGTAACTCCAGCAAAAAATAACGTGAGTAAAATACTCCTTAATTTGATCTTTACTATTTTAAAAAGACAACTCATCATACAAGAAATCTATTAGTAAACTAAATTTAAAATCACTTTTTCTTTTTGCAGAAAAGGGTTGTCTGAGGGAATTTCTATAATGATTTCTCTACCAAAAGTTTTTAGCTCTTTAATTTTTCTGAGTCTTGGCGGAATTTCTACAATTCTGGAACCTAAAGTTTTTACGACTCCTTTATTTTGGATATCAGGTCTTGAACTTGAAAATATACTTATTGAATCGTTTATATTTATTTTTAGGATAAGTTCTTCATGAATATAACCTACCACCAAGTTGGGGCTTTCTTCATAAAAAGAAATCAGCGCTCCAAACGATGCTATTTTTTCTCCTTCTTTACAATGTACATTCCCAATTAACCCATCTGATGGGGCCAAAATAAGCTCATCTCTTTTTCTTTTTTTATAATGGTCTAGTTGTGCCTCTAGTGCTTTGATTTCTGAAAGTAAGGGATTGTTTTGGGCAAATCGCTCACTTTTTAAATTATTAATTTGAGTGCGAATTATTTCTTGTGTTTGTTTTAGTTCCAATTTTAGTGAAGCTAATTTTACTTGACTTGGATTAACAATTTCATTGGATTCATTATCAATTAAATTTATACTTTTAATTTTTTTTGATAATTCCTTATTGTTATTAAGCTTAATTTTTAATTGATCTATCTGTGATTGAATTTTACTGGTTTGCTCTTTCAATTCGATTTCGTATTGAAGGATTCTCCAGTCCAAATCAGATTTCCATAAATTATACTTGGTTTGCAGTTCTTCAATTTTATATTCTACATCGCTCGTTTTAATTGGTAAGGTGGCTGATATCACGTTTAATAGTGGCGAACCCTTTTCGACTTTTTGACCAACGGTAACAAATATTTTTTCAACTTCAATGGCATTTTCCATACTAATTTCAGTTTCTTTATTATCGGCAAATCCATAAAATGTTACGGTACTATCTACTTTAAAAAAAAGAGAATAAAGTAATAAAACACAGATTATTACAGCAACCAGATAGATAAGGTTAAATTTTTTCATAATCATCTTTAAAATTTATCCTTACATTAAATATCCCATCCATTATGGCTAGTTCATTAACTAATATTCGTGCTTTTTCTTTGCTTTCTATTTTAATTTTAAAATCGAATGAAACCATCTGAATTATAGTATCTCCACTTTTTTTATTATTGATGGCATACTTTGATAAGTTTACCTTTACACAGGCATTACTTAAATGATCTTCAATAAGATCACGCTTATTAGATGCTAATAAAATAGTATTAGGAATATCAAATTGTAAACTCGCTATTACCGTTGTTTTTTTACTCAAATCAGAATAGTGTATTAGTAATACCACTAAGCAAAAACCAATAGTTCCAATTACTGCGATCGTTATCCCGTAAACCCCCGCTGCAATACCAACTGAAATTGAGGTAAACATAAATACCATATTTCTTGGATTACGAAGGGTAGTTCTGAACCTAATTATGGCGAGTGCCCCCAACATCCCAAGTCCTCTGGCCAGACTATCGCCAATTGCTTGCATTACTGTTGCAACAGGAATAGATATTAGTATTAGAGCTTGTATAAAATATTTTGGGCTTTCAAGTTCTCTCGAAGTCTTCTGATAAATAAGTGCTATCAGGGAAGACAAAACAAAGGAGACTAGCGCTATCACGATCACATTTGTTAAGCTAGACCCTTCTAAATTATTGGTTAAACTTGAAAAATCAAACATACTATTTTACTATTTTTTTATTCAATAATAAGTTTTTGTGTCTGAACCAATGTTTGATCCATTGCAACTATTTTTAATAGATAAATGCCAGCACTTAAGTTACCTCTTGAAATTATAAATGTGTTATCGTTCGTCTCCTTGGAAAGAATTTCTCTTCCTAATATATCATACATTTTCATCGCTAACTTAGAGTTTGTATTGGAAACTACAATTGTTGCTGTTGTTTTCATAGGATTTGGATATACAGAAATACTCATCGTTGTTGCTACTTCATCAGTTCCTAAACTACAATCGTTATTAAGACTAGCCGGAGTACCATATTCAAATCCTGGTGCTGCGCAAGCATCCCAGTTTTCACCTTCATCATTATCTAAATCAGGAGCAATCAATTCAAGTGTTGGTCCGTTTCCGTCGGCTTGAGTTGGCCATGGATCTTCATCGTCATAATCAACAGAATCTACTAAAACCTCTGAATTATCATACAATCGGATTAATTCTCCTCCTCCACTTAAACCAAATTCAAAATCGCCTAAAACTGGACTTACGTCAGGATAATAGGTTTGAAAATCTGCTAAACTTTGAGCTAATACAATATACGAACCTGCTGCCATGACTGTTCCTGACGGAATAATGAATTCGTGCAAATCGTCACTATCTTTAAATACCCATCCGGAAATATCTACCGAAATATCAGAATTGTTATACAATTCTACCCAATCTTTCACTTCAAAACCAGGTGAGTCTTTGTAATTAATTTCGTTAATAATAATTTCAGATCCTCCTTCATAAGAGAATACTGCCGTTACGTTTTCAGCTTGCTCCAAAAAGAACGAGGTATTAATTGCATTAGCATCCACTACCGAATGGTTGTCCAGTTCCCAGTGATCAAACACGTAATCTGCATTGTTCTGTTCTGCCCCTAACAACATCGTTATTCCTCCATTGTAGGATCCGCTCCACGGATAGTCGTTAGTGTCTACGGTTATTGAATTTAATTGTATTTGACCTGCTCCCTCAGGCTCTACATTTAATGTGATATTGTAGGGGCCTGTTAAATTATAACAATCATTAAGCCCACCAGGGATGTAATCAATTCTATCGATAATAAAATCTTTTATTTTTTGAACATTATCTTGCCATTCGTTCATACTTCCTCCCCATCTTTCAATATGTTGAGGCATATCTGGTGTAATAGCGTATTCTATGTCTTCCAAAACTCCTATCATTTCCTCTTCTTTAAATGTGGTATTCATCAAATCCATGTATCGCGTAATGTAATATTGACGAAACTCCTCATTTTCTAATAATTTATTAAGAAGTACTATATGTTGTTCTGGATCTGCAGTAATTCCTTCAGGATAACATGGATCGGCATCTGGATTTTCATTAGGAACTCCGGTATAATTAATGTAATGATTAAAAGTTGCGTCTTCATCCCATAAAACATAACCCCATTTTAAATGACTGCCAGAGGGATCTAGTCCTCTCCACCAAGAGGTATTCCAATTAATCCAATCGGTACACACTACAAATGAGTTAATTAAAATATAATCGACTAAACTAGTCACATCAATTTCATCAGCCACTTGCTGGTAGTTTGCTTGGACAGATAAATCATTTGATAAAGCAAAGGAGTGAATTTCGTACCAATCATCAAATGCATCTTGTCCTCCATACTGTGCCCATGTTCCTCCCCAGTTCATCAAATATTGTATGTTGTATTTATCTTGATCATAATAAAAATCGGTATAATCAGAATCACTTACTTTTTCTCTTATGGAGTAGACACCCCAAAATACACCATTTGCATATACCACACAACGATCTCCTCTTCTCAAGTCGACATTTAAATTATTTTTATTGGCTAATTTTTGTATGAAAACATCTCTGGTATGAGCACTCGAATCAATTCCTGGGTAATTGTCATCGCCTGACGCTCTTATAATGATTCTCTGAAAACTTTCTCTTTCAGAATATTCTAAAAGTTTATCGTTGATTGCATCATGGTATCCCATTTCATCTCTGGCGATATAATCAAAACTTCGCTGAGGAAATTGCCACGAATCTTGTCCGTGTTTATTGTATTCTCCGTAACCAGCATCTTTTCTGTTCCCTTGAGCATCAAAATACTCAATTGTACCATGGGGTCTTAAACTCTGATTCCCATTTAATAAAACGGTAAGTTCGTCAGCTGATGTTGACAACACTGGTAATGAATGATTTTCATCGATAAAATAAGTGTTGAAAGAAATAAAACTTGGTAAAATTTCTGGGTTTTCAGACACTACAATTGCTTTGACTATTTTTGTTCCTGTTAATGTTAAATCTCCAGAGTAACTATTTGATTCTTCTGAAGGTAACGATCCATTTAGCGTATAATAAATCGAAGAATTAGGTTCGCCTGATGTGATGGAAACGTTTTGAGTCCCTTCATAAAAACCAGCTTCTAAGTTCATAACAGGAGTTTCTGCATAAGTTAGGTAATTAGCACCTGAATTAGAATCGCCTAATGTAGAGGTTGTATAAATTTTCCAATCGCCTGATCCGTTTGGAGTTTTACCCATTGAATGTTCTAATTGCGTTTTTTGAAGTTCTATATCTTCAAGAATAGATCCACTAGGATCAGAAAGTACAATATGCTCTTGGGTATTTTTTGTTTGTTTGAGTTTGAAATTTGTATGATAATTATTTCCTGAAACCTCATCTCTTCCAGAACACCAAAAAACTAAATATCCATAAGCCGGTATCACGGTTCCTTCAGGAATTTCCCACTTTGACGGATTGGTAGTTTTATCGCTCAAGTAAAAACCCCCAATATTTAAGGAAGATGCACTCGTATTGTAGAGTTCAATCCAATCTTCTTCACCGCCATAATTATCCAAATAACTACTAAGATTAGAGACAGAATATTCATTAATTACAACTTGACCAAAACAAGAGATGGAAGCTATTACGATACTAAATAACAAAATAATTTTTTTCATAATTTTTTTTAACTAACTAAAGAGATTTATAATAGAACTCAAATATAAACAAATTACACATCTTTATGCTAGGTCTAAATCTCAACATCTTTAAGGACTAATAGTCCATTTATTATGGAAAAAAGTACCCGTTATGGTATTTGTGTTTTTTTATTTAAGGTTTATGGAATTTTTTCGACAAAATTATTTTAACAACTATTTAAGCTCTATTAAACTAAAAAGAGCTTACATCTAAAAACATATTGACTATTTTTGAATATTATAAAACAATAAAATTATGTCTACTGAAAAAAAACCTAATCTAATTAAATGGAGCTTAAAATACTCCATAAGTGCTGCTATTGCTGGAATTCTATGTTGTGTAGCGCCTGCTATATTATTTATGTTTGGTATCATGAGTGGTGTGTATGCTATCTCCTTTGCTGATTTTTTCTATAATGACGATGGGAGTTCTGGAACAGGGGCATGGGTTTTAAAAGGACTTGCTTTATGTATAGGTGTTTATGGTATTTACTCATTCCGAAAAAAACAAAACCAATGTTCAATCGATAAAAAAAGTAAACGAAAAAATTTGATTTTATTAGTTACCATCGTTTTTTTCGCCGGTGTTGGTTTATTTCTAACGCTTGAAAAGTGGTCGTCATGGTACTTTGACAAACATATTGTTCCTGCTCAACAAAAAGAACTTAAAATTACCACCTAAAAAAATTGAATACCATAACTAAGGTAATTATACCTGCTTATAACGAGGAAAAATCAATTGCTAAAGTCATTCAAGACCTCCCGTCTACTGTTGATGAAATAGTAGTGGTCAGCAACAACTCGTCAGATGAAACTGTAGACGTAGCAAAAAAAACTGGCGCTACTGTCTTAACTGAAAAAAGAAGAGGATATGGCTACGCCTGCTTAAAAGGAATATCCTATATAAAATCTCAAAGCATCAAACCTGATATTATTGTTTTTCTAGACGGTGATTACAGTGATTATCCAAATGAACTCAACAAATTAATTGCGCCCATAATCAATGAGCATTTTGATTTTGTTGTAGGAGCTAGATCAAAAAAATTAAGAGAAAAAGGATCGATGACAATACCACAAATTTTTGGTAATTGGTTAGCAACTAGCTTAATGGCATTTTTTTTTAATTCAAAATTCACAGATTTAGGGCCCTTTAGAGCTATTAAATACAACAAGTTAATTGACTTAAACATGAAAGACAAAACCTATGGCTGGACTGTTGAAATGCAATTAAAAGCTCTAAAAAGAAACTATTTATACAAAGAAATTCATGTGAAATACAGAAACAGAATTGGTGTTTCTAAAGTTTCAGGAACCTTAAAAGGTTCTATATTTGCAGGTATTAAAATTTTATATTGGATAATTAAGTATTCATTTATTAAATGATTTTAGAAACTCTTATAATAGCGGTATATTCAATTGCATTGATTCTGATCTTCATGTATGCATTGGCGCAACTTAATTTACTTTATAATTTTTTAAGAGCTATTGGAAAGAATTCTAAGTGTGAAAAAATTGATTTTTCAAAAGAAGAAGAAATACCCTATGTAACCATTCAACTTCCTGTCTATAACGAATTGTATGTTATGGAGCGTTTATTAGAAAATATCGCCAAAATAAATTATCCTAACAATAAGCTTGAAATACAAGTGCTGGACGATTCAACAGACGAGTCTTTTAGTAAAACTTCAGAACAAATTTCAGTATTACAGAATAAAGGATTAAACATCAAGCATGTAACTAGGTCTGATAGAAAAAACTTTAAAGCAGGAGCTTTAAAAGAAGGTTTAAAAATTGCAAAAGGAGAATTCATTACAATTTTTGATGCAGATTTTTTACCTCAAAAAGATTGGTTGCAAAAAACAGTTCCTTACTTTAAGGATCCTAAAATAGGAGTTGTGCAAACGAGATGGGGGCATTTAAATAGAAATTTTTCAATTTTAACAAAAGTTCAAGCATTTGCGTTGGATGCTCACTTTACACTGGAACAAGTAGGTAGAAGCAGCATGAATCATTTTATTAATTTTAATGGAACTGCTGGTGTCTGGCGTAAAGAATGTATTTTGGATGCTGGTAATTGGCAAGGTGATACGCTTACTGAAGATTTAGATTTAAGTTACAGAGCACAATTAAAAAACTGGAAATTTAAATACTTACTGGAAGTTGAAACACCTGCTGAACTACCTTTATTAGTAAGTGCTGCGAGGTCACAACAGTTTAGATGGAATAAGGGGGGTGCTGAAAATTTTCAAAAATTTAAATGGCGAATTTTAAAAGACACTAATCTTTCCATAAAAACAAAACTCCATGGAATACTTCATTTATTGAACAGTACCATGTTCTTAAATGTTTTATTAGTTGCTATTTTAAGCATCCCCATGCTCTATATAAAAAATGAACATGAAGAGCTAAAAAATTATTTTTTTGCTATGAGTTTTTTTGTTTCCAGCTCCCTAATATTTTTTATTTGTTATTGGTTTTCTTTTAAAACTATTTGTGGTGGTGGATTTAAACAATTTTTAAAATATATTGGTTTATTTTTTACGTTCTTTACCATTGCAATGGGGTTTTCACTAAACAATTCGATAGCTGTTATTGAAGGGCATTTTGGTAAAAAAAGTGAATTTATAAGAACGCCAAAATTTAATATCCAGTCTATGAAAGATCCTTGGAAAAAAAATAAATATATTTCAAAAAATATCTCTCTGAATGTAATAATAGAGGGTGCACTAGCTATGTATTTTGCCTTTGGTATGTACAGTGCGTTTGTGGTGGGTAATGAAGGTGGTGATTTTGGACTATTCCCTTTTCATTTAATGCTTTTTATTGGCTTTAGTTTTATGTTTTCCAAGAGTATAACAAATAACACTTAAGAAATCATTTGTAAGTTAATTAAACATAGCCTTTTGATTTTGATTTCACTCATTACATCATTCACTTATTGTCAAAATATTCAAGACAGCATAAGCTCTGAAACCATAAGGAATAATCAAATTGAGTTGCGTCATGACAATGACTTTCTACAATTTACGGATAAATATTATACAACTGGTAATTTTATTTCATATCGTTGGTTGCTAAAAAACAAAAAATATAAAAAACAAAACAGTATATTTTTAAGCCAAGAAATATACACTCCATCACTTATAGAAGAGACTGATATTTCAAAATTTGATAGACCCTATGGGGGCTTCTTAGCTATCAATTTCGAACATACAATCACCGGAAAAGATTGGATTTTTGATTTCATTTACTCTTTTGGGGTGACTGGTGAAATTTCAGGAGGCGAATGGTTACAAAATTTATTTCATAGCACTGCAGCAACCGACTCAAGGATTGCCTCCTGGGTCGGTCAAATTGAAAATAATTTCACAAACAATTGTTATTTTAAATATATAAAAGAGTGGGAATTACACACAGATCCGTTTAATGTATATTTTGCAATTGCACCCAGCGCTGCAGTTGGAATTAAGGAAGTCTATTTTCAAAATGATATTTTATTTTTTATTGGTAAAAGAAATTCTATACAACAAACCTCAGCATACCATCAACTTGGAGTTTTAAAAAATGAATTCTTCCTTGGAATAAATGCTGGATATCGATATGTTGCTCATAACACCATGTTGGAAGGAAATCTGATAGGAGACAATTCTATTTTTTTAGTAGATGCACTCAACCATTTATTATTTCTGAGTACAGATATTCATCTAAGAAGAGGACGATCAGATATCAAACTATCCTATAAACTTATGAGTGCAGAAACAAAAACAACTGAAAGTCATTTATACGTCTCATTATCTTTAGCAAGAAATTTTTAGGTGTTTATAAATCGTAAACTTAACAATTTGATTACTTTTAAAATTGAAATGCAACAAGAACTAGATTCCATTAGATTAAATTTTGACTCAGAGAGTTTATTCTTTCTAAATTTAACACTAGCAGTGATTATGTTTGGAGTTGCTCTAAACATAAGAATTGACGACTTTTTGAGAGTTTTAAAAAACCCAAAAAGTGTCGTTGTAGGATTTCTCTCCCAATTTATTCTATTACCCGCTGTTACTTTTTTATTGGTATTACTTATAAAACCAATCCCTAGTATAGCACTAGGGATGTTTATGGTAGCCGCATGCCCTGGAGGCAATATTTCTAACTTTATGAGTAATTATGCCAATGGAAATACTGCTTTGTCGGTTAGTTTAACTGCTATTGCAACATTAATGGCGATTATAATGACTCCCTTTAATTTTCAATTTTGGTCAAGTTTTTACGAACCGACCTCTAGCTTGGTACATAGTATATCATTATCTCCATTTGAAATGGCAAAAGTGATTTCGTTATTATTAGGACTTCCCCTATTACTTGGAATGCTAGTTCGAAATTATTTTCCAAAATTTGCAGATAAAACGAGTTCTTTTTTTAAACTAGGATCAATTTTATTTTTTATTATCCTTATTTTTTTAGCCTTATATAAAAACATAGCTATTTTTGAAAAATATATTCATTATGTTTTCTTTATTGTATTTATACATAATGTCTTAGCCCTAACATTAGGTTATAGTATTGCAAGTTTAACAAGATTGAGCAAAAAAAATAAAAGAACCCTAGCAATTGAAACAGGAATTCAAAATTCTGGGTTAGGTTTGTTGTTAATTTTTAGTTTTTTTGACGGATTAGGAGGCATGGCTTTGTTGGCTGCTTTTTGGGGAATATGGCATATGATTTCTGGACTTTTTTTAGCAACCTATTGGTCAAAAAAACAAATTTAAAACGATTATTATTTTGAACACACTTTGGATAAAATTTTTACAATCATACTTAAAATTAGGTTTTAAGTTTTATTATCGAAAAACAAGTGCAATTTATTTAGAAAAAATCCCGAAAGATAAAGCTATATTGTTTTTGGGGAATCATCAAAATGCTTTGTTAGATCCACTTTTATTAACAGTTAAAAGCAATAGAATAAATCATTTTCTGACTCGAGCTGCTGTGTTTAAAAACTCAACCGTAGCGAAAATTTTAAATAGCGTACAAATGCTTCCTGTTTACAGAATGATCGATGGGGTAAATACCATTCAAAAAAACAAACCCATTTTTACATTTTGTACCCAATTACTTCGCAATAAAAAATCGATTGTACTTTTTCCGGAAGGAAGTCATTCCTTACTTCGAAAAGTTAGACCTCTAAAAAAAGGCGCTGCTAGAATTATTGAAGAAACATTACAAAACTATCCAACTACAGAAATTTTAATTATACCTGTGGGTGTAAACTATCAATCTCCTACCAACTACGGAGACTCTATGTCTATTTATTTTGGTCATCATATTTCTCCAAACAATTACTGGAATGGTACTAATTTAGATATACAAGGCTTAAATAAGGAGTTATCCGAAAATTTAAAAACGTTGACAACCCATATTAAAAGTAGTTCTGATTACGAATTAAGTCTAAAAAAATTAGAAAAACTAAAGGTTGACTTTACATCGCCTATTGAAGTAAATGAATGCTTAAATAATAATTTTAAGTATTCAGGAAAAAAAGAACAAACATCCGTTGTCTTTTTGATGATGAGTTTTTTAATAAAGTTATTTTATTTTATTCCCTACTTAATTTGGAAAAAAGTAGCCTATCCGAAAATTAAAGAAAAAGAATTTATTGGGACCTTTCGCTATGCCTTGATCATTACACTAGCACCCTTACATTTAATACTAATGACTGTTTTATTGAGTATCGGACTTGGAAAAAACATTGGATTAATCATTTTAGCTATTGGGTTTTTTTTACCCTTAATTACGCTTCGTAGTAAATAACAGTAGTATTAAACTACCATCAACAAACAAAAAAACTACCAAGTAACTTTCAATTCTAGTGGTACTCCGTTTCGTTCTACAATAACTGTTGTGGTTTGTCCTTTTTCAAATTTAGAAAGTGATTTCATATAACTCATCATATCCGTAATCTTGTATGATCCCACCTGAATTACAACATCGCCTTTTTTCATTCCTGCGTTTTGTGCTGGACGATCTTCACTTACACCATCAATACGCATTCCTTTTTCATCGTAAAGATAATCTGGAACTACTCCTAAGGTTACCTTAAAATCGGGTGTTTCTTCACTCTCATTTTTTGTTTTTCTGAATGCCAATCGCTGATCATTATCTAAATCCGTAATAATCCGCATGATATAATTTGATATGGCCTCCATCCCTTTATAGTTTAATTTGTCTGGATCATCAGAGGGTTTATGATAATCTTCGTGCTGTCCAGTAAAAAAGTGAAGAACTGGAATATCCGCTAAATAAAATGAGGTGTGGTCACTTGGTCCTACCCCAGATTCCTTTTCAATTAATTTGAAATCAGTGTTATTTGCAAAAAGTGTTTGTTTAAATTTTGGAGAGGTGCCCACTCCGTATACAGCCAACGTTTTATCGTCTTTAAGACGTCCCACCATATCCATATTAATCATATAATTGACTTTTTTAGTATCAATCGTTGGATTTTTTACAAAATAATTTGATCCTAATAAGCCCATTTCTTCTCCAGAAAAAGCAATAAACAAATAATTATTATTGGTGTTTTTATCTTTTAGTCGACTCGCTAAATTCATCATTACTGCAACTCCACTAGCATTATCATCTGCTCCATTATGTATTTCAGGTTGATCTCCCCTAAAAAGCGAACCTTCGCTGCCAAAACCAAGATGGTCATAATGAGCTCCAATGATGATCGTATTTTCTGCTTTATTATTAATGTAGGCAAGGACATTTAGCCCTGTAATTGTACTGTCTTCTTTATTGATCACATAAGTTGCTTCTTCGTGTGGATTTGTTTTTGGTTTAAATATAAAAGGTTGTAAATATCCATTTACACCTTTTGGTTTTAATCCTAAGTTTTTAAATCTTTCTACCAAATAATCAGCTGACTGTCGTTCTTTTTCTGAACCAGTCTCTCTACCCTCTTGAGAATCATCAGCTAAAAAATAAACATCTTCTTTCATAGAAACTTCTTTTGTATGAGTTTCTTGCTTACATGAAAAAATAACTAATACGGCCACCAATAAATAAAATCCTTTCATCGATACTTTTTTAAATAAATTTTAATAGAAATAACACGAATCGTTGTTGCCAAAAATTCTAAAGCGTTATTTTTGCGCAAAATTAATCTAAAAATGAAACGGATACCAATTTTATTACTTCTTTTATTGATTTTCTCTTGTAAAGAAACTAAAACCGAATCTAGGACTACAGATTCATCTTTAGCAACTGAAAATAAAAATGAAACAATAAAAACAACCAACAAGGACTCGTTAATTTTTCCAGAGGAAAAACATTTTAAATCATTACAGCAAATAACATTTGGAGGTGATAATGCAGAGGCCTATTGGAGCTTTAACGACCAGCAATTAATTTTTCAGTCTAATAATAAAAAATGGGGCTTAGAATGTGACCAAATGTTTTTAATGAATGCTGGCGAAACTTTTAATAATAGCAATATACCTCCTATGGTAAGTACTGGTATGGGACGAACTACTTGTGCCTATTTTCTTCCAGGTAATAAAAGTTTTGTCTATGGATCTACACATCTAGCTAATGAAGATTGTCCAGAAGTACCTCTTCGAAAAAACGGAAGATATGTATGGCCGGTTTATGATAGTTTTGACATATTTGTTGCAGATTTAAAGGGAAATATCACTGGACAGCTTACCAATGAGGCTGGTTATGATGCAGAAGCAACTGTTTCTCCAAAAGGTGATAAAATAGTTTTTACTTCTACAAGAAGTGGAGATTTAGAGCTATATACGATGAATCTTGATGGTAGTGACGTTCAACAAATTACCGACGAATTAGGGTATGATGGTGGCGCTTTTTTTTCGCCAGATGGAACTAAATTAATATTCCGTTCCTCTAGGCCAAAAACCGAAGAAGAAATATCAAAATATAAAGGTTTATTAGCCGAAGGTCTTGTAGAACCCACTAATATGGAACTCTATATCTGTGACGCGGATGGAAGTAATATGAAGCAGTTAACTAATTTAGGAAATGCCAACTGGAGTCCTTTTTTCACCCCTGATGGCAAAAAAGTACTATTCTCAAGTAATTTTGAGGCTGAAAGAGGCTTTCCATTTAATCTTTATATGATAGATATTGACGGAAAAAATCTAGAACGGGTAACACATAGTGAAACTTTTGATGCTTTTCCTGTTTTCTCAAATGACGGAAAATACTTGGTTTTTTCATCCAACAGAAATAACGGGGGAGGTCGAGATACCAATCTTTTTATAGCCGAGTGGCAAGATTAACATTGTATACACTTTAATTATAATCTTGAAAGCTTATTTTTAACGCCATATGATTAAAATAGACACGGTACTAATTTTATGAAGTGTTAAAAAATTTATTTAATAGAGATATAATAACTTTACTCCTTGTAGTCCTAGGGTTTTTATTTTATATCTCATTTGGTTATGATTTAAGCCGAGGAGACTTTCCAAAACTAATAACTTTATATGGAGTATTATTTTTTGTTTCTTATAGGATTCTGAAAATTAATCATGATCGATTTTGGCTAGTCGCTGGTATTGGATTAGCTTTTAGATTTCTTTTTCTAGCAAGTCTTCCTAATTTATCACAAGATTTTTATCGTTTTATTTGGGATGGAAGATTGCTTATTAAAGGAGTCAGTCCATACCTATTTATACCAGAAAATCTAATTAACAGTGATTTTAATACGCTCGGCTTGAAAATAAGCCAAGCGGAACAACTATACCATGGAATGGGGCAACTAAATGGAAGTCACTACAGTAATTATCCACCAATTAATCAATTGTGTTTTGCTCTTGCAACTTTGTTTTCTGGTAAAAGTATTTTAGGTGCAGTCATCGTAATGCGAGTACTTATTATTTTTGCTGATGTCGGTATTCTTTTCTTTGGGAGAAAGCTACTTTTAAAGTTAAATCTAAATTCAAATCAGATTTTTTGGTATTTTTTAAATCCTTTTATCATTATTGAATTAACTGGTAACCTCCATTTTGAGGGTGTTATGTTGTTTTTCTTAATTTCTTCTATCTATTTAGTGCATCAAAAAAAATGGATTGAATCTGCAGTTTTATTTGGAATTGCAGTATCCGTCAAATTAATTCCATTACTATTTCTTCTTTTATTCTTTAAATGGTTTATAACTAATTTTAATAAAGGTTTATTAAAACTCTTTTTCTATTATTTGATAGTAATTAGTACCATTCTACTAACATTTACCCCATTTTTATCTTTAGCATTTTTTAATAATTTTTTAGAGACTACCGTTTTATGGTTTCAAGATTTTGAGTTCAACGCAAGTATTTACTATATTATTCGGTGGATCGGATTTAAAGTTGTGGGTTGGAATATGATAGCAATCATTGGAAAAATTCTTTCATTAATCATTGTCATATTTATTCTAATTTTTACATTTTTTAGAAAGAATAAATCAATTCAGCAACTTATTACCACTTTATTATTTGGAATTTCTGCATACTATATACTTTCTACAACAATTCATCCTTGGTATATCGCTAGCCCTTTATTACTTTCTGTATTTACAAAATATAAATTCCCAATAGTTTGGAGTTTTATGATTGTTTTAAGTTACGCAGCTTATAGTAATGGCAAATTTTCAGAAAATTTGTTGTTGGTGACTTTAGAGTATTTTATAATGTTTAGTTATTTTATTTGGGAATTGTATAAGTCTAAATTTTATTTTAGATAAAAATTTATGAATAATAATCTTTTTAACAAAAAAAGTAAATTTTATGTGAATATTTTGTTAAAATTTTAAAGAATCTTTATTTAATATACCTTATCTTGCTGAAAACAACAACTTTAACATTATGAAAAACAATTTAACAAAGGTATTAGACCTTCCAAAAACTATTAACAGTAAACTACCAATGAATAACTTTAATTCAATGGTAGAAGACTCGGAACAAAATATTGCAAAATGGGCAGGCACTTTTTACACCGTTGCTGCATTTGTTATTTTAATTAGCTCATTACTTTATGTTCTTTCTCCTATTTGGAGTGGTGGAATGGGTGAAGGTATTGGAATTTTAAGCACTGTACTTTCAATGATTATTTGGGTGTATGCTGCATTTCCTATCGCGCAGGTCGTAAGATCTACAGGAGATAGCTTGGCTGAATCCAAAAGTGGTATAGTAGATTTTATATTTAGAGACTTAGCAATTGCTAATATTAAGCTAATAGGCTATGTTGCAACATTAGTTGCTTTATTCGGTGCAATCTGTATGACTCTAAATTGGGCTACTACACTTAGTATTTCAGAAAGTTTTATGACCAATTGGACAGTTAATGTTGATTATGCCTACACGCTACCAATGGCAGCGGTAGCAGCTTTAACAGAAATGCTGCATCTTGAATTTATAGGTGGTATTTTTGCAGATTGGTCTAATTGGGATCCAACATCAAATGCTGGTGAAGCATGGACTACAAATGGCTTTTATGCTGTATTATGGCAATATGTTGGAGTCGTTGCTATTTTAGCAAAATTATATGTTTCTTTGGCTATATATTATTTCTTTTATGGAATCATAAGTAGTTTAGTTAAATGGATAAAAAGTCCGTATTTACCTTTCAGAACAAGCTAAACAAATAAAATATTAATTGACTTTAGGCATGATTTTAATAAATCATGCCTTTTTTAATTCTATTTTTTGTTAAAGTTATCAACAATATTTTATTTTTTTGACTTTAAGGTTGTCCTTGGAAGCAACATCCTTTTGATTTCATTGAGTTTCATTAAGGCTTCAACTGGAGTTAATGTATCGATATCGATATCTAAAATTTCATCTCGTATTTCCTCTAGAAGCGGATCGTCCAGATTAAAAAAACTAAGTTGCATTTTATCTTCCGCTATCGTTTTCATTTCATTAGTAAGTTCTTTTGATGAATGAGATTTTTCTAACCTTTTTAATATTTTATTTGCTCTATCTAAAACAGCCTTAGGCATACCAGCCATTTTTGCAACATGAATACCAAAACTATGATGCGAACCACCCGGAACTAATTTTCTTAAAAATAGAACGGTATCTTTTAACTCTTTTACTGAAACATTATAATTTTTCACCCTATCAAATGTTTCAGTCATTTCGTTTAATTCATGATAATGTGTAGCGAATAATGTTTTTGCTCTGGAAGGGTGCTCATGTAAATATTCACTGATTGCCCAGGCGATAGATATCCCATCATACGTACTGGTTCCTCGACCAATTTCATCTAACAAAACCAAGCTTCGCTCAGAAATATTATTTAAAATACTTGCAGCTTCATTCATTTCTACCATAAATGTTGATTCTCCCATCGAAATATTATCGCTTGCACCCACTCTTGTAAATATTTTATCTACTACTCCTAGCCGTACTTCTTTTGCAGGGACAAAACTTCCTATTTGTGCTAGTAATACAATCAATGCTGTTTGCCTCAAAATTGCAGATTTACCACTCATATTAGGACCGGTAATCATTATAATCTGCTGCATCTCTCTATCTAAATAAACATCATTAGGTATAAAAGATTGATCGGCAGAAAGTTGTTTTTCTATCACTGGATGTCTTCCTCCTTTAATATCAATTTCAAAGGAATCATCTAATAATGGCCGGGTATAGTTTGCCTCGATTGCTAAAGAAGCGAAAGAGCACAAGCAATCTAATTTTCCAATTAATTGGGCATTTTGTTGTACTTGACCAATAAATTGTAACATCCATTCTATCAGTTTGCTAAAAACCTCTGATTCTAAAAAAGCAATTTTTTCTTCAGCACCTAATATTTTTGCTTCATATTCTTTTAATTCTTCGGTAATATACCGTTCTGCGTTCACTAGTGTTTGTTTTCGGATCCACTCTTCTGGAACTTTATCCTTATGTGTATTTCTAACCTCTATATAATATCCAAATACGTTGTTGGAAGCAATTTTTAGAGAGTTGATACCCGTTCGCTCGGTTTCTCTTTCCAACATTTCATTTAAATAATCTTTTCCTCCTTTTGCGATAGATCTGAGTTCATCAAGTTCTTCTGAAACCCCCTCAGCTATGGCATTTCCTTTTTGTATTAATACCGGAGCATCCTCATTTAGAGTGTTGGTAATTTTCTCTCTTAATAATTTGCAATCTTGTAAGTTTTCACCAATTGTTTTGATCGCATTATTTTTAGCGTTTTCTGCCTCTTTTTTGATCGGAAGAATCGCTTCCAAAGAATTTTTTAGTTGCACAACTTCTCTTGGGCTTACTTTTCCTGTAGCTACTTTAGATATTAATCGCTCTATATCACCAATACATTTAATATTGGTTTGGATAGCTGTTAGTATCGGTTGTTTTTTTAACAAATAACTTACGACTTCATGCCTATCTATAATTTTACTTTTATTCTTTAGAGGTAAAGCAACCCAACGTTTTAATAGCCTACCGCCCATAGGAGATATCGTTTTATCTATAACATCTAATAAGGTGACTGCATTTTGAGATGAAGTATGGTAAAGCTCAAGATTACCAATAGTAAATCGATCCATCCAAACATATTCATTCTCCGCAATCCGAGCTATTTTGGCGATGTGCTGTAATTTATCATGTCTAGTTTCTGACAAATAATGTAAGGCTGCACCAGCAGCGATAATTCCAGATGTTAAAAGCCCCACTCCAAACCCTTTTAACGAAGTGGTATTAAATTGTTTATTCAAAACTTCTTCAGCATAATCACTTTGAAAAACCCAATCCTCTAAATAAAAAACATGATGGTTAGGTCCAAACACTTCCGCAAATAGTTTTCTTTTTTGTTTCGAAAAAAGAATCTCAGATGGATTAAAGTTTTGGATTAACTTATCGATATAATCAATATTTCCTTGGGATATTAAAAATTCTCCCGTAGAAACATCTAAAAAAGAAATCCCAATTTCACCCTTCTTTTTTTTAGCGCTATTAAAATGGATCGCGGCTAAAAAATTATTTGATTTGGATTTTAGGATATCATCATTTAAAGCCACTCCTGGAGTCACTAATTCAGTAACCCCTCTTTTTACAATCTTTTTAGTTTGCTTTGGGTCTTCTAATTGATCACAGATGGCTACTCGACAACCCGCCATTACTAATTTTGGCAAATAGGTATTTAGAGAATGATGCGGAAATCCAGCTAATTCTATTTTTTCGCCATCGCCGCCATTATTTCGTGCCGTTAACGTAATATTTAATATACCTGCAGAACGTATGGCATCTTCTCCAAAGGTTTCGTAAAAGTCGCCCACTCTAAATAACAATAATGCATCAGGATGCTTAGCTTTTATGCCATTGTATTGTTTCATTAAAGGAGTTTCTTTTTTTGCCATAACTGGATAGATAATAAGCTAAAGTAAAGAAATCTTATTTTATTTGAAACGCTTTATGATTGAATTCATTTCTTTTATCAACAATATTTCTATTAAATAATTCCAATTATGTAGGATATAAAATTATTTTTGTGTCATGAAGAATCGAAAATTAAAAAATAGCGAACTAAAAAGAATAAACAATACAGAATTTAAATCTTCAAAAAAAACCCCTTTAATTGTTATTTTAGACAACATTAGAAGTCTGAATAATATTGGTTCCGTTTTCCGTACTTCAGATGCGTTTTTAATTGAGAAAATTTACCTCTGTGGTATCACTGCAAAACCACCTCATAAGGATATTCATAAAACTGCTTTAGGTGCTACCGAAAGCGTTGAATGGGAATATGTTGAAGACACTTTAGCTTTGGTTCGTCTATTAAAATCTGAAGGTAAAGCTATTGTAAGTATTGAACAAGCTGAGGAATCCGTGTCGCTTGAAGGGTTTAAAACCAAATCCGATACTACCTATGCTATTATTTTTGGAAACGAAGTAAAAGGAGTTTCACAGGAAGTGGTTTCTGCGAGCGATTATATCGTTGAGATTCCACAATACGGCACCAAACATTCATTAAACATTTCGGTAAGTTGTGGGCTTGTTATTTGGGATTTATTTGTGAAATTAAAGATGTAAAAGTTTAAAAAATCCTTAAGTATCAATTAATAATTTTATCTAAAATAAATAAGTAATCTTTTCTATTGTTCACAAAATCTAAGTCAGATATATCGATTATTTTAATTTTATCTGAAGCTTGACCTCTAATAAATTCCATATAACCTTTATTTATTTTATGTAAGTAGTTCGCTTCTATATCTTGCTCAAAATCACGCCCTCTTTTTTTTATATTATCTAACAATCGTTCCGTATTTTGATATAGATAAACATACAAGTCAGGGTTAGGAAGCTCTTTATGCATGATATAAAATATTTTTTTATAGAGGTTATATTCCTCCTCTTGTAACGTTATTTTTGCAAATATTAACGATTTATAACCATCATAATCTCCAATAACATTCTCTTTAAACAAGTCGTATTGAGTCAGATCATCCAATAGCTGCTGGTAACGATCTGCCAAAAAAGACATCTCCAAAGGAAAAGCAAATCGAGTTGGGTCCTCATAAAATTTAGGCAAAAAAGGATTTTCTTTAAATCGCTCCAATATTAATTTAGCATTAAAGTCTTTAGCAATTTGTATGGCCAAACTCGTTTTTCCTGCACCTATATTTCCTTCAATCGCAATATACCTGTGGTTAGACATGTCAAAATCTATTATCGGATTTTTTAATTGTTGGGTTAATTCAATAAGCATATCAGTATCATTTGTCACCTCATGCAAGAGGTCTATACGCTTATTTAATCCTGGATGAATAAAATCCGGGGCAATGCATTTAAGAGGCTCTAAAACAAAGTTGCGGTTTGGAATCTCCGGATGTGGTATTGTTAAATTTTCTTTACATATAAGCTGGTCACCAAAAAACAAGATGTCAATATCGATAGGCCTAGCAGTATAACCTTCATTTATATTTCTAATTCTTCCTATTTTTTGCTCAATGGAAAGTATAGTTTCTAATAATTTTTCGGCCGGCAAATTGGTTTCCAGTTTCAACACACAATTTAAAAAATCAGCACTTTCAAATCCCTTAGAGGGGGTCTGAAAGACAGGTGAAATAGTGATAATCGAACCTACCCATTCAAATACAGCATCTACTGCTTCTTGTAAATAGTCAAATTTATTACCTAAATTGCTCCCTAATGAAAGATATATATTGTGCTGTGATTTAATGAAATTAATTTTTAAGACTGAACTACGAAATTAAGTAAAAGCTTTTTAAGTATCTTTAAAAAAATTAAAATCTTGTGTCAAAACTCAGTGTAAAAGATCAGCTTTTTGCTCAAAAAATTTATCTCATCTTAGGAGCCTTGTTTGTTGCTTCTTTAGTGGCGTCTAATTTAATTTTTCAGAAATTTTTTTATTGGGACTTTTTTGGTCTCTATACTTTCGAAATTTCTGTTGGAATTTTACCCTATCCTATTACCTTTCTAATTACTGATATTATCAGTGAAGTTTATGGAAAAAGAAAAGCAAATCAAATTGTAACAATTGGTATTTTCGCTTCTTTATTTTCAATGTTAATTGTATTTGTATCAGGAATAGTTCCTGCTACAGATTGGAGTCCTGTTAGCGACACTCTTTTTAATAAAGTATTTGGAGCTACAGCAATTGCCGTTTTAGCATCGATGTTGGCCTATTTATTTGCGCAATACATCGATATTCAACTATTTCACTTTTGGAAACGACTAACCAAAGGCAAACATCTCTGGTTAAGAAATAATTTTTCAACTTTTCTTTCTCAATTTGTAGATACTTTTACCGTACTAATTTTACTTTGTAGCTTCGGGAAAATTGAATGGAAATTATTTTCGTCACTATTGTTAAGTGGTTTTTTATTTAAAGTATTGATTGCAGCTTTAGACACTCCTTTATTATACTTAGCTGTCTATGCATTTCGGAATCGATTTGGTTTAGCAATGGGAGAAGAAATAGAATAAATTCTAATTAATCGTAATTGAAACAACATATCCTTCGTTACTTCTTACATTAAAAATAGTTTGATCTTCAAAAATTAAATATTGGCCTTTAATTCCTTTTAATACTCCTTCAAAATTTGGTGTTTTAACTAGATTTAAACTCTTTGGCTTTTCAGGATATTGTTTAACTGGAAAATCCATATGTGTTTCTTTATTGTTTTCGATAAAATAAGACATCGCCTCTGTTGGGATATACTTTTTTAATTTATCGCGCCATTCCATTAAATTTTGATCTGTAATTTTATTGGTAATCATACTTCTCCAATTGGTTTTATCGCCTACATAATTTTTTAGTGCCACTTCGGTAATACCAGCTAAATATCGATTAGGGACCTCGACAATTTCAATAGCTTCATGAGCTCCTTGATCGATCCATCGTGTGGGAACTTGTGTTTTTCGAGTTACCCCAACCTTTATAGTGCTACTATTGGCCAAATAAACAATATGTGGTTTTAGCTGGACCTTTTTCTCATATTCTAGATCTCGATCTTCAATATTTAAGTGCGCTTTACTTAATTCGGGGTGCATAATCCAATCAGCTGCCTGAGGAATTTCATAAAAACAATCATAGCAAAAACCTTGGCGATAAATTTTTTTCTCTTTTTCGCAGTTTAAACATTGACACCCTATAAAACTTATTTTTACTTTTTTATCAAGTAATTGATTGACATTCAGGAAATCATCCTTGAATACTAAATAGTATTGAATAGGAGTGCCTAATTCTGTTTTCATTTTTGTGAGTACACCTTGATAATTCATCTAAATAATTTGATTATTTTTATAACGTAAATATACTGTATAATAATGCCCTTACCAATAGTAAATTCGATCGCCTCTTGGTTTTTAAAAAAAAGAATACATCAAATAGATTTGTTTCTAAAGTACCCTATTGACGTTCAAGATGAACTTTTAAAAGGATTGATTCATAAAGCAAAATCTACTGAAATTGGAAAACAGTATGATTTTAAAAGTATAAATAATTATCTCGATTTTACTGAAAGAGTTCCGGTTACCAGCTATGAAGACAATCAATCTTTATATGAAAGAGCTCGTAAAGGGGAGAGTAATATTTTTTGGCCAAGTCCTATAAAGTGGTTTGCTAAATCTAGTGGAACCACTAATGCGAGAAGTAAGTTTTTACCTGTAAGTCCGGAATCTTTAGAAAATTGTCACTATGCAGCCAGTAAAGACTTATTATGTTTGTATCTGAATAACAATCCGGATTCTGAATTATTTGTTGGTAAAAGTTTACGCCTAGGAGGAAGTAAAGAGCTGTATATGGAAAATGGAACTGGATTCGGTGATCTTTCTGCCATATTAATAGACAATATGCCTTTTTGGGCAGAGTTTAGTAGTACCCCAAGTAATGAAGTTTCATTAATGTCTGATTGGGAAACTAAAATGCAAGCTATTGTAGACGAAACTATAAATGAAAACGTAACCAGCTTGGTAGGAGTTCCATCTTGGGTTTTAGTTTTATTAAATAATGTTTTAGAGACTACTCAAAAGAAAAATTTATTTGAAGTTTGGCCAAATTTGGAGGCTTATTTTCATGGTGGTGTTAATTTTGATCCATACAGAGAGCAATATCAAAAGTTATTACCAAATAATAATTTTAGGTATTACGAAACTTACAATGCCTCCGAAGGATTTTTCGCCATTCAGGATCGCAATAACAGTAAAGAATTGCTTTTGATGTTAGATTATGGAATTTTTTATGAATTTATCCCGATGGATACTTACAAGACTTCAAAAGAAAAAGTAATTCCTTTAAGTGAAGTTGAACTAGGTAAAAATTATGCGATTGTTATAACTACCAATGCAGGGTTGTGGCGTTATAAAATAGGAGATACCGTTCGTTTTACTTCCAAATACCCTTATCGGATTAAAGTAACAGGACGAACCAAGCATCACATCAATGTGTTTGGAGAGGAATTGATTATTGAAAATGCTGAATCTGCATTGCGAAAGACTTCAAAATTAACGCATTCTGAAATAGTTGATTATACCGCTGGTCCAATTTTTATGAAAGGAAATGAAAAAGGAGCCCATGAATGGATTATTGAGTTTAAGAAACTTCCCGACGACAATTCCACTTTTAATCAATTGTTAGATGCTTTTCTGCAGGAGGCTAATAGTGACTATGAAGCAAAACGCTATAATAATACCACGCTAAATTTTCCGAAAATACATATTGCTAGAAAAAATCTATTCAAAGATTGGTTAAAACAACATGATAAATTAGGAGGTCAACATAAAATCCCTAGATTATCAAACTCAAGAGATTTTTTAGAAGAATTACTAAAAATTAATTAAGAGACAGCTTTCAACTTCTTGATCGTAGATTTGTTGAGTTTCTGTTCAACATATATTCTAGAAACCTCTAGTTTCTTTTCTTTACTATCAGGTAACTCAAACATAGCATCTGTTAAAACAGCTTCACAAAGGGATCGTAACCCTCGAGCACCTAGTTTATACTCTACCGCTTTTTCTACTATAAAGTCTAATGCTTCCTCATTAATAGAAAATTCTATTTCGTCCATTGCAAACAATTTTTCATATTGTTTGATGATGGCATTTTTAGGTTGCGTTAAAATTGCTCTTAAAGTAGCTGAATCTAAGGGATTCATATAGGTTAAAACAGGAAGTCTTCCAATAATTTCTGGTATCAGACCAAAATCTTTTAAATCTTTTGGAATGATATATTTTAATAAATTATCTATATCCACAACATCTTCCTGCATAGAGGCACTGAATCCAACTGCTTGGAGATTCAATCGCTTTGAAATTTTACGCTCTATACCACTAAATGCACCACCAGCTATAAATAATATATTTTCTGTATTGACCTCGATAAACTTTTGATCTGGGTGCTTACGTCCTCCTTTTGGAGGTACATTAACCACAGTTCCTTCTAATAATTTTAACAAGGCTTGTTGTACTCCTTCTCCACTAACATCCCTAGTAATGGAAGGGTTATCCCCTTTACGGGCAATTTTATCTATTTCATCAATAAATACAATTCCATGTTGTGCTTTATCTACATTATAATCTGCAGCTTGTAGTAAACGAGTTAAAATACTTTCCACATCTTCTCCAACATATCCCGCTTCGGTTAATACGGTTGCATCTACAATGGCTAATGGTACATTTAACATTCTTGCAATTGTTTTTGCCATTAATGTTTTTCCTGTTCCTGTATCGCCTACAATAATGATATTACTTTTTTCTATCTCTACATCATCATCTGTATTTTTTTGTAACAATCTCTTGTAGTGATTATATACAGCAACCGACATTATTTTTTTGGAATAATCTTGTCCAATAATGTATTCATCCAAAAATTCTTTAATCATTCTTGGTTTTTTTAGCATCAGTTCCTCCGACAAATCACTGATTGAGGAATGTGTAGTCTCTTCTGCAAAAATCCCATGAGCTTGTTCTATACAGCGATCACATATGTGTGCATCTATACCTGCAATTAATAATTTGGTATCTGGCTTTTTACGACCGCAAAACGAACATTCTAATTCTTCTTTTGACATAATCCTCTTCTTTTAATCCCTTTGTTATTTATGATCTTTAGTATAATTAAAATATTACCGAGTTAAAATCTCATCAATCATTCCATATGCTAATGCTTTGTCTGCTTTCATCCAATAATCACGATCACTGTCTTCATAAACTTTATCATATTTTTGTCCAGAATGTTTGGCTATAATATCATATAATTCTTTTTTTAATGCAAGTATTTCTCTTGTTGTAATTTCTATATCACTTGCTTGTCCTTGTGCACCACCTAAGGGCTGATGTATCATTACCCTAGAATGTGTTAATCCACTTCTTTTTCCAGGCGCACCAGCACACAATAAAACAGCTCCCATTGAAGCAGCCATCCCTGTACATATGGTAGCTACGTCAGGTTTTATAAATTGCATCGTGTCATAAATTCCAAGACCTGCATACACCCCTCCACCTGGAGAGTTGATATATATTTGAATGTCTTTTGAAGCGTCGGTACTTTCTAAAAATAAAAGTTGCGCTTGAACAATATTTGCTATTTGATCATTGATACCGGTTCCTAAAAATATAATACGATCCATCATTAAACGTGAGAACACATCCATTGCTACTGCATTCATTTGTCGTTCTTCAATAATATTTGGAGTGAAACCCATAGGATTCATACTGCTTGTTATTTGATCGTAGTATAAGCTATTGATTCCTTGGTCTTTAATTGCGAATTTTTTAAACTCTTTCCCGTAGTTCATAAATTTGATTATTGTTTATTAAAAAAA
>ENA-ORDA01000675-ORDA01000675.1-marine-metagenome-genome-assembly--contig:-NODE-675-length-32373-cov-2.972876_pt1 | contig 32373 bp, 31 predicted proteins | sample MGYA00237778_ERZ508506 | MGnify/ENA primary metagenome ERZ508506 (study PRJEB26177, sample SAMN06267891) | marine metagenome | isolation source: Monterey Bay, California, USA | place: Pacific... | reverse complement strand
ACGTGCAGAAAATGTAATGATTGTAGATTTGGTACGAAATGACATGTCTAAAACTGCCAAGATAGGAACCGTTAAAGTAGAAGAATTGTGCAAAGTACATTCCTTCAAGCAAGTCCATCAAATGATTTCAACCGTTGTTTCTGAAGTTGGAGAAAAAATGCATCCTGTAGAAATTTTACGAAGTACGTTTCCTATGGGAAGCATGACCGGAGCACCCAAGGTTTCCGCAATGAACATCATAGAAAACCTTGAAGCCACCAAACGAGGAGTCTATTCGGGTGCTGTTGGGTATTTTACACCTGAAAATGATTTTGACTTTAATGTTGTCATTCGTAGTATTTTATACAACGAAGAAAAAAAGTACGTTTCATACTCTGTCGGTGGTGCCATTACAGCAAAATCTACCCCAGAAAAAGAATATGAAGAATGCTTGTTAAAAGCAAAAGCAATGAAATTTGTTTTAACAAATGCGAAAGCACCTTTGCTTCAAGTTTTAGAATGATTTTTATGCCATTTCAACATCAGCAGGAATCTATTTTTTATATTTGCACCTATGATTCAGCACCTAGAAGAAAAATTCAAAAACACCCTAGCTCATTTAGATGAAAAACCGAGTGAACAAAACATGTTCAATCAATTTTTAGCGCTGTATCCTGCAGAGTGGAAGTTACTAAAAGTTACTTATTCTAAATTTAATAGAAGCAAACAATTTGGCAAAACAATCCCATTGCCAAGGCCAGAACAACAATTGAGAAAACAGATTCGTACTTGGTTAAAATCGCAAGTTTTAAAGTAGTACTTTTGACATGAAATGCGCCTCAAACTAAAACAACATATTTCCGATAATTTTCCTTTCCTAAAGGGAAAAAAATTATTGATTGCCATTTCTGGCGGTGTCGATTCTGTAGTTTTAACGCAGTTATTATTTGACTTAAATTTTGACATTTCATTGGCACACTGCAACTTTAAATTGCGGCATCAAGAAAGTGAATTGGATGCTTTATTTGTCAAAGATTTTGCACAAAAGCGCAATATTTCTTTTTTTTCAAGATCATTTGACACCGAGAAACTTGCAAAAGAAAACAAACAATCTATACAAATTACAGCAAGAAATCTTCGCTACGAATGGTTTCAAAAATTGTGCTCAAAAAATAATTTTGATTTCATTTTAACAGCACATCATGCAGATGATAATTTAGAAACTTTTTTAATAAACCTTACCCGGGGTTCGGGATTGGATGGTTTTATAGGCATTCCTGCAGTTCATAAAAACATTGCACGTCCGCTATTGATTTTTTCTCGAGAAGAAATTCTTAATTTTGCAATTCAAAATGCAATCCTATGGAGAGAAGACCAAAGCAACGCATCCTTAAAATATACTAGAAACAAAATACGGCATCAGATCGTTCCTGTTCTCAAAGAAATCAATCCAAGTCTCTTGAGCACCTTTTCTAAAACCATTGAAAATCTAAAGGAGAGCAAACAAGTTCTTACAGATCAAATAAAGGAAATACAACCAAAAGTGTTCCGTCCTTTTGGCATGAAAGAGGGATCTTTTGAATTAGACATTCAAGAAATCACGAAGTTATCAAATCCAAAAGCATATTTATTTCATCTTTTAAAACCCTATCATTTCACAGAATTCAATGATATTGTAGATTTATTGAATGCGCAATCAGGAAAAAAAGTAGTTTCTAAAACGCATCAATTATTAAAAAATAGAACTTCGTTGCTCCTTACTAAAATTAACCAGAAAGAAGCACAACGCATTTATTATCTGGAAGAAAATGTAACCGAGATATCGCATCCAATTTCTTTAAATCTGCAGAAAGATTCAGAAAAAATTTTAGAAGATAAAAATACGATCTATGTTTCAAAGGAGAAATTGATGTTTCCATTAATCATCCGAAAATGGGAAAATGGAGATTCTTTTTATCCAGTTGGAATGAAGGGTAGCAAAAAAATAAGCAAGTATTTTAAAGACGAAAAGTATTCGCTACTTGAAAAAGAACAAACATGGTTGCTTTGTAACAACGATCAAAAATTAATTTGGATTATTGGAAAAAGACAAGACAGTCGTTTTCAGACATCAATCTGTGATGAGAATACGGTTCGAGTTCATCTTAACACATAGAACAACATAATTATAAAAACATGAAAAAATTAGTACTCCTATTTATTTTCTTTTTATCCGCAATTATAAATGCGCAAACCGAAGCCAATCCTGTAGTTTGGAAAACATCTGTTGCAAAAATATCAGATACCGAATATGACTTAACGTTTACAGGAAGTATTTTAGAAAACTGGTATGTGTATTCACAGTACAACCCAGAAGATGCCTCTTTACCAATGGAAATCACCATTCCAGAAGGAGCAACTGGATTTAAACTGGTTGGAATGGCTACAGAAGTAAAAACCTATAAAAAATATTCTGAAACCTGGGGGAAAGACGAAATTATTTTTAAAAAAAGTGCAATTGTAACGCAAAAAATTCAACTAACTGATAAAGAAATTACACAAGTACAATTAAATTTATTTGGGCAAGTTTGTAAAACTTCCTGTATCCAATTTGAAGACAACTATACTTTTTCTTTAAATGGTTCCGCCGTTAAAAAACAAGTGATTGTTTTGGATGAAAAAAGCAAATTACTATCCAGTAAATTAAAACTGGATCTAAAAAATACCTTCTTACTAAAAGATACAACAAACGATTCTGGAGATAGTAGTTTGTTCAATATTTTCTTTCTTGGTTTTGCTGGAGGGCTCTTAGCACTACTAACACCCTGTGTTTTTCCAATGATTCCATTAACCGTTTCATTTTTCACAAAACAGTCACAATCAAAAAGTAAAGGGATTGCAAATGCCATTTTGTATGGTCTTTTTATTGTATTAACTTACATATTATTGAGTGTTCCTTTTCATTTAATTGATGGCTTGGACCCGAATGTATTGAACACAATTTCAACAAACGTCTGGCTCAATATTTTCTTTTTTGTGGTTTTGGTTTTTTTCTCAGGTTCTTTTTTTGGGTATTATGAAATTACCTTACCGAGTTCTTGGGGAAATAAAATGGACACTGCGTCCAATGTTGGAGGAATTTCAGGTATCTTTTTTATGGCCTTAACCTTAGCCATTATTTCCTTTTCGTGTACAGGCCCTATTTTAGGCTCTTTACTCGCAGGATCTATTACGACAACCGGAGAAACTGCAAATCAACTGACTTTAGGAATGAGTGGCTTCGGAGCTGCATTGGCTTTACCGTTTGCCTTGTTTGCCCTATTTCCAAGTTGGTTAAACTCATTGCCAAAATCTGGCGGATGGTTGAATACTACCAAAGTTATTTTAGGTTTTTTAGAATTGGCTTTTGCCTTTAAATTCTTATCAAACTCTGATTTAGTAGGACATTGGGGGATTTTTAAAAGAGAAGTGTTTATTGGTATTTGGATTGTTATCTTTATAGGACTCACATTATACCTGTTTGCAAAAATTAAATTCCCACACGATTCACCTGTTAAAAAACTTTCATTTTCTCGGATTTCGTTTGGGGTTTTAGTAGGTGCATTTGTTGTCTACCTAATTCCAGGAGTTCTCAAAACACCTACTTGGGAATTGAACTTATTAAGTGGTTTTCCACCACCACAATTTTACAGTATTTATGAACAAGAATCCGATTGCCCACTAGGGTTGGATTGTTACAAAGATTTTGAAGAAGGACTTGCCGCCGCAAAAGAAGCAAACAAACCCATCTTATTAGATTTTACAGGTTGGGCCTGTGTTAACTGCCGGAAAATGGAAGAAAACGTTTGGAGTCAAAACGATATCTATACCCTGCTAAAAGAAGAATATATTTTAATTTCCTTGTACGTTGATGATTATGAGAAAGAATTGCCAAAAGACCAACAGTTTGAGTATTTAAAAGCAAATGGAAATGTCAAAAAAATTAAAACCTATGGAGACAAGTGGTCTACCTTTCAGATTGTAAATTTTAAAAATGCATCGCAACCTTATTACATTTTAATGAATACCAATTTAGAAATTTTAAACACCCCTCAACAATATACTGACAAAGACACTTATTTAAATTGGTTGCAAAAAGGAATTAATAATTTTAAAAAATAACTTATATTAGTACTCTCTTTGATTAGTAGAAGAAGAGTCACACTATTTTTTTTATGAAGATACGAACATTACTTTTTATTATTTCTATAGGATATAGTATTTCATACTATGCACAACAAGAAGATAATATACTTCAAAAAACTCCGCAAAGTATTTATACATTTAATCCCTCGTACAATGATGATTTACATAGCGCAGTTTCTTTGAAAAAGAAGCTTGGTTTTTTATCTTTTGAATTTTTTCAAATTTACCTACCCGATTTAGATTTTAACAGTGTTGGAGGAGTCTTTGGAGGGTTTGGAGGATTTGGAGGAAATAGAAGAAGTGTTTTTGAATTTAAAGGAATGAAGAAGAAACCTGAGATTTATAAATTAGATGATTTAGTACGTTATCAAAATAATAAATTGGCACGGGAAATTAATTACAGAAACGACCCTTCCCAATGGAATCTTCATCGAAAAAAGAACAGAATTCAACCTTATTTCTTACAAAAAGAAAAAAAGAATTTAGACGCAAAAACCGTCAACTCAATAAAGAAATTATAAGAACGCCTGCCCGCATCTCATGAAGTTTCTGTAAATTATAAAGTATAAAATCAGCTATTTTTTAAGTGATTTCATCCTATTCTAAATTTCGATTTTCTCTAAAATCGGCCTAAATTTCTATCATTTCAACAAATAATCGTCCGATTATTACCAAAAAAACACACTTTATAATTTTCATTTTTTGTAATTTCCAATCTTAAAATTCATAAAAATGTCTGCACTTCCAAAATTAGCGCGCTTTAACGAAAACGTGTTGTCTAAATACCAAATTTACAACAGTATTTTCATGACACTTCCTTTTGACACTATTAGCAATACAGGACAACTATTGCCTTTATTTCATAGTGTTTGTGAAAATGGCTTTGCAGCGGGAAAAAATCCAACAGAAATTGTAGAAACTTTCTTTGATAAGTACCAAGAAAACCCCTCCGAGAGTCAGAAAAAGGATTTGCTTTTTCAATTTATTCAATATATTGAACGTCAGGTAGTATTGTTTGACGCCATTGAAGATGCTGCATTTCCAATCGTGAACAACATGGATGGTATTGGAACCCTCCGAAATTCGAAAGAAATTGCGTTTTCAAAAGACAAAAAAGAAGCCCTTCAAAAACATTTAGAAGACTTTAAAGTACGGATCGTTTTAACCGCGCATCCTACACAATTTTACCCTGGAGAAGTATTAGGAATCATCACAGATCTTGACAATGCCATACAGAATAACGACTTATTGTTAATTAAAGACCTCTTGTCTCAGTTAGGAAAAACACCTTTCTTTAAAAAACAAAAACCAACTCCTTACGATGAAGCAGTAAGTCTTATTTGGTATTTAGAAAATGTTTTTTATCACTCAGTAAGCAAGATTCACAACTATATTGAAACGAATATTTTTGATGGTGACAAAGTAGACAATCAGATTATTGACCTTGGTTTTTGGCCAGGAGGTGATCGCGATGGAAACCCCTTTGTAACTACCCAAATAACCTTAGATGTAGCAGAACGATTACGTCAATCTATCCTCAGAAACTATTACAGAGATATCAAACGTTTAAAAAGGCGTTTTACATTCAGTGGTGTACAAGAAATTCTAGTACGTCTCGAAAAAAGACTCTACAAACATGTGGTTCGTAGTTATGCCAACGTAAACTTTTCTCAAAAAATACTCTTAGACGAATTAGAAACAGCTAAGGAGATTGTCATTAACAAGCATCAATCGTTGTTTCTTGATGAGCTAAACGATGTAATTAATAAAATCAGAATTTTTGGTTTTCACTTTGCAACACTCGATATTCGACAAGACAGTCGCGTACATCACGATGCATTTACGCAGCTTGTCAAAGATCTTTTGGCAAGTGGAGACAGCACATTCCCAGAAGATTACTTCACCCTTTCCGAAAAAGAACAGATTGCATTTTTAGCAACTGTCAAAGGAAAAATAGATCCAACTGTTTTGACCGATGAGATGTCTGTAAAAACCATCGAATCGATGTATGCGATTAAAACCATCCAAGCTCGAAATGGTGAACGAGGGGCCAACCGATATATCATTAGCAACAACCAATCAGCTTTGCATGTAATGCAAGCCTTTTCGATGCTTAATTTATGTGATTTTGAAGATTGCCTACCAGTAGATGTCATCCCGCTTTTTGAAACCGTGGAAGATTTACAGAATGCTGAGGAAGTGATGCGTACCATTTATACAAATCAGACTTACAGAGCTCATGTAGCACAACGTAAAAACAAACAAACCATAATGTTAGGTTTTTCTGACGGAACAAAAGATGGAGGTTACTTAATGGCAAATTGGGGAATTTTTAAGGCGAAAGAGGCCTTGACAAAAATTTCGCGTGAATTTGGGATTGAAGTTATTTTCTTTGACGGCCGTGGTGGACCACCTGCTCGTGGAGGAGGAAAAACACACCAGTTTTATGCTTCTTTAGGCCCTACGATTGAAGACAAAGAAATTCAATTAACCGTACAAGGGCAAACCATTAGTTCTAATTTTGGAACCTTAAACTCATCACAATACAACCTAGAACAATTATTGAGTTCTGGAATTAAAAATGAGGTATTTACCAAGGATCAATTGAACGATGCCCATAGAACCATTATTGATGATTTGGCAGCTACTAGCTATAAAACCTATGTAGATTTTAAAAATCATCCGCAGTTTTTACCCTATCTAGAAGAAATGAGTACGCTTAAATATTATGCAAAAACCAATATCGGAAGCAGACCTAGTAAGCGGTCTTCATCTACTACTCTAGATTTCTCTGCACTAAGAGCCATTCCTTTTGTAGGAAGTTGGAGTCAATTGAAACAGAACGTTCCAGGATTTTTTGGTGTTGGAACTGCATTGAAAAAGTACGAGGATGCCGATCGGTTTGATGAAGTGATCGAATTTTACAACGCCTCCGACTTCTTTAAAACCTTGCTCGAAAACAGTATGATGAGTTTGACAAAATCATTTTTCGGATTGACTGCCTACATGGCAGAGGATCCTGTGTATGGAGACTTTTGGAAACTGATTTTTGAAGAATATAATACGACAAAACGATTGCTACTAAAATTGTCCGGACAAACTCAATTGATGGAGAATTTTCCAGAGGGAAAGGCGTCCATAGCTGTAAGAGAACGTATTGTATTGCCACTTTTAACCATTCAGCAATATGCCTTAAAGAAAATTCAAGAACTACAAAAAGAATCGGGAAATACGGAAGAGCTTGCTGTTTTTGAAAAAATGGTTACGCGATCTTTGTTTGGAAATATCAATGCAAGTAGGAATTCGGCTTAGACAATCAGTTTAAAAAAGCATTTCATCTAACTTTTCGATTGCAAGAATATGCGCTTTTGAAGGTGCTATTTGTGCCAAAAAAATTTCTTTTAATATGATTTCTGGAGAGGCTAAATATTTAAGCCATTTTGTTTTTACTATAGGAATAAAATTTAGTTGTAAAAGTATCTTTTCCACAAAACAGAAATTATCCATATAAAGATTTGTGTTTGTTTTCCTCTAAGACGTTTATAACTGCATTAAAGACTTTTAAACTATGATCTAACTACAAGTAATATTTGCTTTTGAAATTTTTAGATTTCTTTATTCAAAATTTGGAATGTAACTTTCTAAGCGTTTCAAACTATTTTCTTGATCGATTATCTTTCGTTTTGCATGTCGAGTTCTATTTTTAGGTAAGATAGTAAAAAGTGAGTCATTTTTTAAAGACACTGAATAGGCTTCTAAAAAGATAAAAAAACCCTTACAATGAATTTGTAAAGGTTTTTTAGTAGTAGATTGGTAATGCTTTAAAACAAAATTATAAAAAAATAAATTTCTAGTATCTATAGTGTTCCGGCTTATAAGGTCCTCCTTGAGTAACTCCGATATATTCCGCTTGATCTTGACGCAATTCTGTCAACTCTACACCAATTTTTGCCAAGTGTAAAAACGCTACTTTTTCATCCAAATGTTTTGGTAACATATACACTTCGTTCTTATACGCTTTTGCGTTGTTCCAAAGTTCTATCTGTGCCAATGTTTGGTTGGTAAATGAATTTGACATTACAAAACTAGGGTGTCCCGTAGCACATCCTAAATTTACCAAACGCCCTTCTGCTAACAAAATAATATCTTTTCCGTTAATATTGTATTTATCAACTTGAGGTTTGATTTCAACTTTCTCGCTATTTGTGTTCAAATAAGGAACGTCAATTTCATTGTCAAAATGACCAATATTGGCAACGATTACTTTGTCTTTCATCGCTTCAAAATGTTCTCCGCGAACAATGTCTTTGTTTCCAGTGGTAGTAATAATAATATCAGAATTTCCAACAACTGTTTCTAATTTTTTTACTTCAAAACCGTCCATTGCAGCTTGTAACGCACAAATAGGATCGATTTCTGTAACGGTAACAATAGAACCAGCACCTTTAAAAGAAGCGGCAGTACCTTTACCAACATCACCATATCCACATACCGTAACCCTTTTTCCTGCCAACATAATATCGGTTGCTCTACGAATGGCATCTACTGCAGATTCTTTACAACCATATTTGTTGTCAAATTTCGATTTTGTAACCGAGTCATTAATATTAATTGCAGGCATTGGCAACGTTCCGTTTTTAACACGTTCGTACAATCTGTGAACTCCCGTAGTCGTTTCTTCAGAAAGTCCATTAATCCCTTCCGCCAATTCTGGAAAACGATCCAAGACCATGTTGGTTAAATCTCCACCATCATCTAAAATCATATTCAATGGTTTTTTGTCTTCACCAAAAAATAAGGTTTGCTCTATACACCAGTCAAATTCTTCCTCATTCATCCCTTTCCAGGCATACACAGGTGTTCCTGTTGCAGCAATTGCAGCAGCAGCTTGATCTTGTGTAGAGAAAATATTACAAGAACTCCAAGTAACTTCCGCCCCTAAAGCTTGTAAGGTTTCTATTAAAATCGCTGTTTGAATCGTCATGTGTAAACACCCTGCAATTCTTGCACCTTTTAAAGGTTGGACATCTCCATACTCTTCTCTTAAACTCATTAATCCTGGCATTTCTGCTTCTGCCAAATCCATTTCTTTTCTTCCCCAATCTGCTAAAGAAATATCCTTAACTTTGAACGGTACGTAAGCTGTAGTTGCACTCATATTTTTGTATATTTATATTCTAATTTTCAAGGCGCAAAGTTACAACATCCATTTTAAAAAATATGGCTCTTTTTAAAACATTAATAGTAAATAAAACAACTAAAGTACTGATTTGGAAGATTGAAGAATCTATTTCAGAACTAAAGAAAGGAATCTCCTTGTCAGAAAATAGTTCAACTCGCTTGCAATCAATGAAATCTGAATTACATCAAAAAGGATTTTTAAGCATCCGACATTTACTAAAGAAAATTGGATATAATGATTTTGATATTATTTATGACGCCTTTGGAAAACCACATTTAAAAGATGGAAAGTTTATTTCTATCACCCACTCATTTACATTTACAGGAATTATTCTCTCTGAAAGCGACCCTGTTGGAATTGATATTGAAAAACAACGTGAGAAAATTTTAAAAATTGCTCATAAGTTCACACCGATTGAAGAATACAAAACCATCGCAAATTCCGAAGCTTTAATTAGCAAACTCACGATTGTTTGGGGCGCAAAAGAGAGTTTGTACAAAATATATGGAAAGAAAAAGCTCTTATTTTTACATCATATACATATTGATGACTTTAAATTTGAAAACAAAAAAACAACTGGAGAAATCCGTTTTAATGGAGAAACATTGTGGTATCAAATTGAATTTTTGGAATTTGAAGGTTTTACTTGTGTATTCGCTTATTAGATGACAAAAAAATGTAATGCAATTTAAAATAACCCCCCTCATTCTCCCACTATATGATCTCAGTTTCTATGTGGTAAAAAAAGAAACTAAAGTTCCGCAAGAACTTCTTACTTTTGCCTTTCAAAAATCCGTTTAAAAACAAACAATGTCAGAAATTTTTGATTTTTTTTTAAAAGCGTATCAGAATACAGCAACTAGTTTTATTCTTTTAGAAGTCATTGCTTTTGTCTTTGGTATCGCCAGTGTTTGGTTTGCAAAAAAAGAAAACATTTTGGTGTACCCTACAGGCATCGTTGCAACAATTATTACCGTTTACCTCTTGTATAATGCAGCCTATTTTGGAGACATGATGATGAACTTTTACTATTCGATCATGAGTCTTTACGGATGGTGGAACTGGTCTCGAAAGAAAAATGATAAAATTGTAGTTCCAATTTCTAGAACCACTTTTAATGAAAAAATCATCGGAATACTTTTAGTCATTTTAACAATGCTCGTTACCTATGGAGTTTATCGATATTTTGGAACCGACATTAAAACAGAAAACTACATAGATATTTTTACCTCCGGTGTTTTCTTTACTGCAATGTGGTATATGGCAACTAAAAAATTAGAAAATTGGTTGCTTTGGATTTTTGCAGACATAATTACAATACCACTATACGCATATCGTGGATTAGGCATATTATCATTACAATATTTAATTTTTACAATTCTTGCAATACAAGGCTATTACGCATGGAAAAAGAACTTAAACAAGACCCAATCAACTTAGTAAAAGTTGTTTTATTTGGCCCAGAATCTACCGGAAAAACGACACTTTCCAAACAGCTAGCACGCCATTACAATACCGTTTGGACTCCAGAATTTGCAAGAGAATATTTGCAGAAAAAATGGAATAACGAACGAAAAACCTGTGAGGTTTCTGACTTAGTACCGATTGCAATCGGGCAAATGCGATTAGAAAACAGATTGGCAAAAAGAGCGGATAAGGTGCTAATTTGCGATACCGATTTATTAGAAACCAAAGTCTATTCCGAGGAGTATTATGGTGGCTTTGTAGACGAAAAACTAAACAAAGCCTCTGAAGAAAACAACTATGACTTGTACCTACTTACCTATGTAGATACACCCTGGGAAGAAGATGATTTAAGAGATCGACCTGGACTGCGTTTAGAAATGTTTACCGCTTTTGAAAACGCCTTAAAAAAGCATCACAAAAACTACATCTTATTAAAAGGTGACAAAGAAACCCGTTTAAAAGAAGCAACCATTGCGATCGATAAAATCATCCTTCAAAAAGAACATTTATTCTCTTTTTCTGAATCATTGTCTGAAGGTGAACTAAAAAATTCTGCTCAAGAATAAGAATACAAACTGTTTAAGCAGGTTTTTTTTAGGGTTTCGAATGCGTTGCGTTAAATTGTTGCCAAATGAACAAAGAAAATATCCTCAAAGAATTACACTTTAGAGCAACCCGAAGCTCTGGAGCTGGAGGTCAGCATGTAAATAAAGTATCTTCCCGAATTGAATTAGTTTTCGATTTTGAGAACTCTACCGCATTGTCTGAAAATGAAAAACACCTCCTAGAACAGAAGTTAGCCACAAGACTCACCAAAGAAAATCGCCTTATTTTATCTTGTGAAGAAACGAGGTCACAACACAGAAACAAAGAAATTTCGATTCAAAAATTTTTGCAATTAATCACAGATGGTCTTGTTCGTCCTAAAAAAAGAAGACCTACCAAACCAAGCAGAGCATCGGTGCGAAGACGAGCTGAAACCAAACAAAGAACCTCTATAAAAAAAACACTGCGTAAAAAACCGGGACTCGATTAAAAAAAAGCTTTTTTTAGTTTCTCATTTAAAAAAACCATCTTAATTTTGCAATGTTCTCATAAAGGGGTGCTTTAATCGGCTGAGATCATACCCATTGAACCTAGAACAGGTAATGCTGTTTAGGAAAGGTAAATTCGAAGAAGGCGTTATTGTTTTTTCGGAAATACAGAAGTGGAGCATTTACTGCACACAAAAATTAATTATTCAATACTAATTATAAGAATAATTCCCTCTTTTTATTCGTTTTAATTTTTTAAAATGAAAAAAAATATCTTTTTTTTATGCCTATTTACAAGCATTCTTGTCAATGCACAACTAGTTACATTGTCTGGAAAAGTTTTAGATAAGAACCAAGAACCTTTATCGGGAGCTACCATTCAAATTCGTTCCTTAAACCAAGGAACAGCTACCGATGTTGAAGGAAAATTTTCATTAAACATTCCCAAAGGAACCTACAAAGTAGCCATTTCTTATCTGGGTTTTAAAATGCGTTATTTGGATCAAAAAATAACACAAAATGAAAATATTACTGTCGAATTATTTCAGGAGGAAAATATTTTAGAAGAAGTATTGGTTTCAGCAGTCCGCGTAAATGCAGAGGTTCCAGTTACCTTCTCTAACTTATCAAAAAAAGAAATTGCAAAACGAAACTTGGGACAAGACATTCCAATTTTATTAAACTATATGCCTTCTGTCGTTTCATCCTCAGACGCAGGAGCAGGTGTTGGCTATACCTACATGAGTATTCGGGGTTCTAATGGAGAACGTATTAATGTGACCGTAAACGGAATTCCCTATAACGACGCGGAAAGTCATGGAACTTTTTGGGTGAATTTAGGCGATTTTGCTTCTTCTACTCAAAACCTACAACTGCAACGTGGTGTTGGGACCTCTACCAATGGATCGGGAGCTTTTGGTGCCAGTTTAAATATTTTAACAGACGCTATTTCTGAAGATGCATATGGAGAAATCTCCAATTCTTTTGGATCTTTTAATACCCGAAAAAACACATTAAAGTTCAGTACAGGAAAACTAAATAATTCGGAGCTTGGTCAAAATATCGAAATTGCAGGGCGTTTGTCAACAATTGCATCCGATGGATATGTAGACAGGGCCTCTGCAGATTTAAAATCCTATTATTTACAAGCCAGTTACACCGATGAAAATACGCTGATAAAAGCAGTTTCTTTTGGTGGCAAAGAAAAAACATACCAAGCATGGTATGGTTTAACGGCAGAGGAATTAATAGAAGACCGTAGACAAAACCCATATACCTATGACAATGAGGTGGACGATTACAAACAAAACCACTATCAATTGCATTGGAACGAAAAACTAAATGCCCAATGGTCTACAACACTTGGGCTGAACTATACAAATGGATCTGGTTTTTTCGAGCAATATAAAGCGGAAGAAAATGCAGCAAACTTTAATAATTTAATTGTCGATGGCAGTGATGTGATTGTTAGACGTTGGTTAGAAAATGATTTTTATGTCTTTAATTTCAACGCCAACTACAAAACAGACAAGCTAAATTTTATTACCGGAGCTTCCTATTCAAACTACAGCGGAGATCATTTTGGCGAAGTTATTTGGGGAGCAGATTTAGCGCAAAATACCAATATTCGAGATCGCTACTACTTTTCTGATGCAACCAAAACTGACTTTTCTGTATTTACAAAAGCTACCTTTCAAGTTTCAAACAAATTCTCTGGATACTTAGACTTACAAGGACGATTTGTAAACTACCAAACCCAGGGAATCACGTCGGACATTCTGTCGATTGATGTGGATGCTTCTTTTCATTTTTTCAATCCGAAATTTGGATTTACCTATAAAATCAATGAGCGCAACAACCTCTATACGTCCTTTGCCGTAGCCAATAGAGAACCAAACAGAAACGATTTTGAAAGTGGAATTGATACTCCAGAAACCTTACATGATTTCGAATTGGGTTGGCGTTCAAAAAGTGAAAATATCAAATTGAATACCAATATCTATTATATGGATTATAAAAATCAATTGGTTTTAACAGGGGCTATAGATGATGTTGGGGCAGCGATTAGAACGACTTCTGGAAGCAGCTATCGATTGGGTTTAGAAATAGATGCAGACATTCGCCTCAGCGATGCGTTTTCCATTCGTCCCAATGCTGCTTTTAGCAGCAATAAGAACCAAGACTACTTTATCACCAGAGATGGAGAAGATACCCCCGAAGCTTTGGGAGATACCGATTTATCTTTTTCGCCAGATGTGGTAATTGGAAATGTTTTTACCTATGCTCCGGGAGAGAATTTACAAATCTCCCTATTGTCAAAATATGTTGGCAAACAATTTATGAGTAATTTTAGTAGTGCCATTTCAACCAATGATGTTTTAGAAAGTTTTTTTACCTCAGACATCAATATTGTGTATGCATTAAAATCAAAAACTATCTTTAAATCGGTCGTGTTCTCTGCACTGATTAATAATATTTTCAACAAAGAATATGTAGACAGAGGTTACTATTACACCTACGAAGATGATTGGTCTAACTCAGGAGAAATAACAACTGTAGATGGTGCTGGATATTACCCACAAGCCACTCGAAACTTTTTGGTAGGAGTAACACTTACGTTTTAAACTGCTCCAAAAACAATCTCAAAAAACCCCAAGTGTAAGTTTGGGGTTTTTTATTTTTTGATAAAGTGGATTAGGGTGCTAAAAAACCAACAACCGCATTGTAAAAATCTTTGGGATTTTCTGCATGCAACCAATGTCCAGCATTGGCAATAGTAACTAAAGTTGCTTTTGAGAAATACCTATCTATAATTGGCAGCTCTTGGGCTGTAATATATCCCGATTTTGCTCCCTTTAGGAATAAGGTTTTCCCTGCAAAAGAAGTGTCATTTGGCAAGGCATCACCAATATGGGCATTGTTTTCCGTCAATGATTTTAAGTAAAAACGAAAAGCCAATCTTCCTTTTTCAATCCAGTACACATTTTTAAGTAGAAATTGTCGGACACCCACTTCTGGAATGAGTTCCGCCAATTTTGCATCCACCAAAGCTCTTGTGGTTTGTATCGAAAAATCAATCGAATTCAATCCCGCTAAAATAGCATTGTGATGCGGCTCGTATTTTCTTGGTGAAATATCTGCAATCAATAATTTATCAACCATTTGAGGATGCGTAACGGCAAATAGCATGGCTGTTTTTCCGCCCATTGAGTGTCCCAACAGGTGGACTTCTTCTAATTGATGGTGAAGTATGTAACGGTATAGATCTTCTACCAACAATGCATAATTAAAAGCCGCATCATGAAAACTACGTCCATGATTTCGTTGATCAATTAAATGCACTTCATAGTTTTCTGAAAACTGATTTCCAAGTGTTTTCCAATTGTCACTCATTCCAAAATACCCGTGTAAAATTAACAATGGTTTTCCGGTTCCTTTAATGGTTGCATGTAAAATTTCCATGTTATTGTAATCGATGTAAGTACATGTTTACAACATTTTCAAGTCCTAAATAAAGACTTTCAGCAATCAGTGCATGCCCAATAGAAACTTCAGCTAAATGCGGAATATTTTCTTTAAAAAATTGAATATTCTCTAAGCTCAAATCGTGTCCTGCATTGATTCCTAATCCTAAAGAATGTGCTAAAATAGCGGCTTCAGTATAGGGTTTTATAGCAGCTTTGTTTCCCTTCCCATAATGAGTTGCAAAATCTTCTGTATAAAGTTCTATACGATCTGCACCCGTTTTTGCGGCCGCTTCAATCAGTTTTAAATCGGTACCAATAAATACCGAAGTACGAATTCCGTTTTGTTGAAACTCACCAATCACCTCTTGCAAAAAAGACTGGTGTTGTAGAGTATCCCACCCTGCATTCGAGGTAATGGCATCTACTCCATCGGGTACCAAAGTAACTTGGGTAGGTCTAGTTTCTAGTACCAAATCGATAAAAGATTGAATTGGATTTCCTTCAATATTGTATTCTGTATGTACCACAGAAACCAAGTCTCTCGCGTCTTGATATTTGATATGACGTTCGTCAGGTCTGGGATGAATGGTAATGCCCTGAGCACCAAAATCCTGAATATCGGAAGCTACTTGTAAGAGGTTAGGAACGTCTCCACCTCTTGAATTGCGTAAAGTTGCAATTTTATTGATATTTACACTTAACTTTGTCATTGTCTAAAATTAGGTTGCAAAGATAACTCATTAAATGATTTTATCCTATATTCGTAGTACATGAACATTACAGATTACATCTTAAAAGAAATTAAATCATTAACACCCAAAAGCACAGTAGAAAAGGCTCAAAAGTTGTTCAATGATTATCCGATTACCCATTTTAATTTGGTAGAAAACGGTATTTTCTTGGGTTCATTTTCTGAAAGTGATATTCAAACCATAGAAAACAAAACGGCTTTATTGTCGGAATACAATCATCTTTTAACCTATTTCTTTGCAGATACAGATACCACTATTTTGGCATTGCTACAAATTTTTGCAGACAATGATGCTACTTTAGTTCCGGTTATAGATCATACAAAAAAATACCTTGGATATTATGATCTATGCGATGTCTTAGATGTTTTTGTGTCCTGTCCCTTTATGAATGAAGAAAGCGAAACTTTAGTTATAGAAACGATAGAAAATAATTTATCAATGTCTCGAATTTCACAAATTGTGGAAGCAAGCGGAGGAAAATTATTAGGCTGCTACATCTCCGAGAAAAAAGGAGACAGTGTGCAAGTAACCATGAAAGTAGTGACACAAAAAATCACTGAAATCATCCAAACTTTCAGAAGATATGAATATATCATTGTATCTTCTCATGAAAATGATTCGTATTTAGACGATTTAAAAAACAGATCTCAATACCTTCAAAAATACCTCAATATTTGATGAAAAAAATAGCAATTTACGGGCAATCTTATTCTTTAACTACAGAAAAAGAAGTTCAAATTCTTTTAAGTGTATTGGAAGAACAGCAAGTTGTTGTTTTTTTTGAAAAACAATTTTATACGCTTTTAAACCAGAATAATGTTTTGGATAAAAAGTACCCAACATTTGAGCATTTTAATGATTTAAACACCTCTTTCAATCTGCTATTTACCATTGGTGGCGATGGTACTATTTTAAGAGCAATCACCTATGTTAGAGATTTAAACATTCCTATTTTAGGGATCAATGCAGGTCGGATGGGCTTCTTGGCATCCATTAAGAAGGACGCAATTAAAGAAAGTGTTGCCTGTGTTATGAATGGCGATTTCACAATTCAAGAACGTACCTTATTAAGCATTCGAACCGAGCCAGAAATAAATAGCCTCAAAGAATTAAATTTCGCTTTAAACGAAATTACAATTTCTCGAAAAAATACCACTTCAATGATTGGTGTACAAACATATTTAAATAAAGAATACCTCACCAATTATTGGGCAGATGGTTTAATTATAGCAACACCCACTGGTTCTACGGGATATTCACTAAGCTGCAATGGTCCAGTAATTTTACCTGCTTCAAAAAGTTTAGTCATCACGCCAATTGCACCCCACAACTTAAATGCGCGCCCCATGGTTATTCCAGATGACACTAACATCGAATTGGAAGTAGACGCACGAGAGAAAAAGTTTTTAATATCATTAGATTCTCGGATTGCTACTGTTCCAATAGGGACCAAAATTTTTGTCGCCAAAGCGCCATTTACCATAAAAAGTATGTTGCCAAACAATCAATCTTTTTTACAGACACTTCGAAGCAAATTGCTCTGGGGAGAAGATATTCGAAATGAATCCCTTTTTTCAGTAAAATCCAACAATAAATAAGCAAATTCGTTGTTATTCAAAAAAGACTGGATATTAACTTTTTAAAGCAAATTGAAATCCATATATTTGCACGCTATTTTTGAACATGAAAAAATGTATATTATTCTTAACTTGTATCAGTTTTTCATCCATTTCATTTAGTCAAATTAATGAAATCGGGTTCTTTGTAGGAGGGTCAAACTATGTAGGAGATATTGGGCGTACCCATTACATTTATCCCAACGAACTTGCAGGAGGATTAATTTATAAATGGAACTGGAATCCAAGAATGGCTCTAAGAGGTACATTTAGTTACCTTCCAATTGCAAATGATGACAAAGATGCGAGCACTGATTATAAAAAAGAGAGAGGATATCAATTTAACAACACCATAAATGAATTTGCAGTGGGTTTAGAATATAATTTTTATGAGTACGATATTTCTTCTCCAGGAAAATCGGCAACTCCTTATATTCTAATTGAACTGGCTTCATTTCAATATAAAACTGCACAAAATGTTGCCGCCAATGGTGCCATTACTTATGCCAACAAAACCTCCTTTGCAATTCCATTTGGCGTAGGGTATAAATCAAAACTCGGAGGCGCTTTAGCCTTTGCAATAGAAGCGAAAGTAAGGTATACTTTTGAGGACGATTTAGATTATACAACCGGGGAATTTCCGGCATTGGATTTTGGTGGTAATGGAAATGATTGGTATGCCTTCACAGGGGTTTCACTCGTATATACATTTGGTCGACCAGCCTGTTACACAAAAGGATTATAATTTATGGATAAAAAACTACAAATTAATTTACATAATGTTCCAAAACACGTTGCCATTATTATGGATGGAAATGGGCGCTGGGCAAAAAGTAAAGGAATGAGTAGAGTTTTTGGCCATAAAAATGCGCTTACAGCAGTTCGCGAAACGGTAAAAGCAGCTACGGAAATTGGTATTGAAGCAATCACATTGTATGCCTTTTCTACCGAGAATTGGAAACGGCCTAAATTGGAAGTAGATGCATTAATGAGTCTCTTAATACATTCTTTGAATAAAGAACTGAAAGACTTTCAAAAAAACGGCGTTCGGATAAATGCCATTGGCGGAATTGAAAATTTGCCTGACAAGGCACAAAAAGTTTTGAAAGGGGTAATTTCTGACACAAAAGATAATACGAGAATCATACTCACTTTGGCATTAAGTTATGGATCTCGAGAAGAAATTGTTAAAACAATCAAAAACATATCTAAAAAAGTTGTTAATAAAGAACTTTTAATAAAAGAAATAAACGAAAACACTATAAATAACCATTTATATACATTTAATTTGCCCGACGTTGATTTAATGATAAGAACGAGTGGAGAACAACGCATTAGTAATTTCTTATTATGGCAAATGGCATATGCCGAATTATATTTCACAGATATACTTTGGCCAGACTTTAGAGAAGCGCATTTTTATGATGCAATAATAGAATATCAGAATAGAGAACGAAGATTTGGAAAAACAAGCGAACAAATTACAGAATAGCATTTCTGTTGTATTAGTATTTACTGCACTTTTTTTTACTTTGATTGCAAATTCGCAAACAAAAACTGACAGTATTACTCAAATTAAAAAAGATACCCTTATTCAGAATGTTACTTTCGTTGAAGGAAAAGAATACGTTTTGGGAGGCATTAGTGTTACGGGGTTAAAAAAGTTTAGTGAAGAAACCGTTCGTGTATTTACAGGACTAAGACCTGGATTAAAAATTAAACTTCCGGGAGACAAATTAACCAGTGCCATTAAAAAATTATATGAGAGTAAACAATTTAGCAACGTAGATGTGTATCTTGAAAAAGTAGACAGTACTTCCATATATATTCAATTTGATGTGCAAGAATTGCCACAATTGAATACCGTAAAAGTGAGTGGTGTTAAAAAATCAAAAGCAAAAACACTGATTGAAGAGGCCGAATTAAAAATTGGAGCAATGGTAACCGACAACCTCATTGTTACTACTAAAAATTACTTCGAAAAGAAATATACCGACAAAGGATATTTAAAAACTAAAGTGAATTTAGTTATTCAAAACGATACTACAGATATAAATACTGTAAACATGTCAATTCTAATTGACAAGGGCAATAAAATCAAAATTAAAAATATTGATTTCATTGGCAACGCGTCACTTTCTAGCTACAAATTGCGAAAAGCAATGAAAAACACCAAAAGAAAATTCTTTGGACGTTTTTGGAAAGGATCCAAATATATTGAAGAAGACTATCGAGAAGATTTAGAAAGCATTTTATCAATGTATAGCACTTTAGGATATCGAGATGCACGTATTTTGAGTGACAAACTTACTTGGAACGACGACAATACGATCAACTTAGAAATTGAATTGGAAGAAGGACGACAATACCGTTTTTCTGAAATTTTATTTGTTGGAAACAAAGAATATACCAACGAGTATTTAAAACAGTTCTTACGTATAGAAAATGGAGACGTTTACAATGGGGTTGTCTTAAAAGAACGTGTGAGTGGAGACGGAAGTCCAACATCCCAAGATTTATCAACCTTGTATCAAGACAATGGATTTTTGTTTTCTTCAGTAAATGCTGTGGAAACTAAAGTAGAAAACGATTCTATTACCGTAGAAATCAGAATTCGAGAAGACGAAAAAGCAACTATTAAAAAAGTATCTGTTTCAGGAAATGACAAAACAAACGATCATGTATTGTTTAGAGAATTGCGTGTAAAACCAGGCGATTTATTTAGCAGAAGTGCCATTATTCGATCCATTCGTGAAATTGGGCAACTCGGATTTTTTGATCAAAATGTAACACCTGATGTCAATCCAGATTATCAAAACAAAACGGCGGACATTAATTTCAATGTCGTTGAAAAAGGAGGAAGTCAAATAGAGCTACAAGGAGGATACGGTGGAGGATCCTTCATCGGAACCCTTGGACTGTCTTTTAATAATTTTTCTTTCCGTAACATGTTCAATAAAGAGGCCTACAAACCCTTACCAATGGGAGACGGTCAAACACTATCGATTCGTTTACAATCCAGTAGAACCTACAATACCTATAGTTTTTCATTCTCAGAACCTTGGTTGGGAGGTAAGAAACCAAAATCATTATCATTTTCCATTTATTCATCAAATCAATACCAGATTAATCCACAAACTTTTGAAGTAGACAAAGATCAAAGTTTAGGAATCATTGGAGCCTCCTTAGGCTTAGGTCAACGATTACAATGGCCAGATGATTTCTTTCAATTATCACAAAGCATTAGCTACCAAAGTTTCAATTTAAACAACTATGGCTTTAGAGTTGGTAGTGATGTTTTGAGCAATGGAACCTTAAACAATTTGGCCTACAATGTGAGTTTAACACGAAACTCCTCGGGACCAAGTTTGATTTTCCCAACCTATGGTTCTGAATTTTCTGTAGGAGTAAAAGCAACCCTTCCCTACTCGCTAATAAACGGAAAAGATTATTCGGTTTCTGAAGACTTAACCACAGAAGAAAAAAATGATAAAATTGCAGAAAACTACAAATGGTTGGAATACTATAAAATAAGCATGAAGGGAAAATGGTATACCGGTTTTACCGATAAGTTGGTGCTTATGAAAAACATAGAAATTGGTTATTTAGGCTTCTACAACGAAGCTGTTGGACATACTCCATTTGAAAGATATTTCGTAGGAGGAGATGGTGTAGCAGCGTTCCAATTGGACGGTAGAGAAACCATTGGATTAAGAGGGTATGAAAATAGCCGTTTAACACCATTAGAAAATGGGGGAGGAACCATGTACAGCAAATACCAATTAGAACTAAGGTATTCCATTACAGACACACCTTCTGCATCCATATATGCGGTTGGGTTTTTAGAAGCAGGAAACTCATATGATACTTTTGATGAATTTAAACCGTTTGAAGTAAAGAGATCTGCAGGAGTAGGAATTAGAGTATTTATGCCTGCATTTGGTCTTTTAGGAATTGATTTTGCCCATGGATTTGATCCATTGCCTGGACAAGTATTAAAATCGGGTTGGCAAACGCATTTTATAATCGGAAGACAGTTCTAAGAAAATAGTACATTTGTAAGATGTCCTTTTTTGGCACGGTTTTTTATAAACACATAATATAAATGAGAAAATTAGTTTTATTTATCGTTCTTTCATTGATGGCATTTGGGAGTTATGCCCAAAAAAGTCAACGAATTGCCTATATTGACATGGAGTATATTCTAGAAAACCTTCCAGAATACATCCAAGCTCAAAACACATTGAATGACAAAATTGCAAAGTGGAAAAAGAACCTAGACACTGAAGCAAGGCACATTGAAGTTCTAAAAACAGATTTAGCCAACGAAAAAGCAATTCTTACCAACGATTTAATCGAAGAAAAAGAGGAAGACATTGCTTTAAAACAGGAAGAATTACGAAGATTAGAATCTTTGTATTTTGGACCAAATGGAGATATGTTTCTCGTTAGAAAGCAATTGGTCAAGCCAATTCAAGATCAAGTTTACAATGAAGTTCAAAAAATTGTAAAAGCAAAAAAATATGACTTCGTTTTTGATAAATCAAGCGAATTGATAATGCTATATTCAAATAAAAAATACGATATTAGCGAAATTGTTTTAGCATCGATAGATAAGACTCGAAAAGTTACAGATCGAAAGGCAAAACAACAAGAAAAGAAAACAGTTCCAAAAGAAGTAAGTGACAGACAAAAAGCACTGTTAGCAGCAAAGAAAAAGAAAAGAGACGAATTAGTCGCAAAAAAAGAAAAGAAAAAGCAACTTATTGCAGAAAGAAGAGCTGAATTATTGGCAAAAAAAGAAGCAAAAAGAAAGCAATTAAAAGAGAAGCAGGAAGCTGCAAAAAAGAAAAAAGAAGAACAAAAAAAACAATAATAATTAATTAAATTAAACCAAGGATGAAGAATTTTAAAACGTTACTATTAATTGCTGTGTTTACATTAGGATTTGGTGGTATCACTAATGCACAAAAAGTAGCTCATGTTGATTTTGAAAGAGTTGTTGCTAATATGTCTGAAACAAGAGCATTGTTCGCAGATCTAGACAAGAAAGCAAAAACAATGAAGGACGATATTGAAGGCATGAAGAAAAAGTTTGAGAACAAAGCAAAGAAGTACGATGCTGAAGCAACAACTCAAACAGATGAAACCAATCAAAAAAGAAAAGCAGAATTGCAAGGAGACTACCAAAGACTTCAGAATGCACAACAAATGGCACCACAAGAATTGCAACAAATACAAAGCAAAGGTTTAGAGCCAATTAACAAAAAAGCAATTGACGCAATTAACGCAGTAGCAGCTACAAAAGGTATTTTGTACGTTTTTACTTCAAACATGTTAATTGTTAAAAAAGGAGAAGACTTATACGAAGCAGTAAAAGCAAAGTTAGGTTTATTAGCAGATCCACAACCAAGAAACTAAGAACCTCTTTTTATTAAATAAAAAAAACCTACTCTTTTTGAGTAGGTTTTTTTATTTTTACCACAATGATACAAAAAGACTTTTCGATCGGAATCTTTGATTCTGGAGTTGGTGGCACCTCTATCTGGAAGGAAATTAACCAATTATTGCCACTAGAGAGCACCCTTTATCTCTCGGACAGCAAACATGCTCCTTACGGCATGAAAAGCAAAGAAGAGATCATTGCATTGGCCATTAAAAATACAGAGTACCTACTCAACAGAAACTGTAAAATTATTGTGGTTGCCTGCAACACAGCAACAACCAATGCCATTGCCTATTTACGAACACACTATGAAGTACCTTTTATCGGCATAGAGCCCGCAATAAAACCCGCAGCACTCCAAACCAAAACCAATACCATAGGTATATTGGCTACCAAAGGAACTTTAAACAGTGCTCTTTTTGAAAAAACATCTCAAAAACTAGACAAAGAAATTAAAATTATAGAGCAAATTGGCACTGGACTGGTTGCACTCATTGAAAACGGGAAATTAGATTCTGAAGAAATGACACAATTATTACAGCACTATCTGTTGCCGATGGTTTCCGAAAATATAGATTGTTTGGTATTAGGTTGTACGCATTACCCCTACTTAATACCCCAAATTCGGAAAATTATTGGTCCTAAAATACACATTATCGATTCTGGACAAGCCGTTGCAAAACAAACCAAGAAAGTATTGTCTGAAGCAGGCCTATTAAAAACAATCCAAACCAAAAACAAGCGCTCGCATCAATTTTTGATTAATAAGGACATAAGTACCTTAACCGAATTGCTAGCAGACTGTGAGAAAGAAAAATCTTTGATACTTCTAGAAACGGACTTCTAAAAGCTATTAAAAGCAGAATTAATGTTTGGACAAGCAGCACCTCTTGGCTCCCTTGTAAATAGATTCAACCCAACACTTATTTGATTGAACCCTTTGTTCGTTAGTACAATATCATTCAATTGTCGCGTATAAGTATAGGAAAACATAAAGTTTTTATAGTTCAGACCTAAAATTGGTGTTACATATTGTGCATTCTCAATCGCACCAGTATCAAGGCTTTTCCTGTAAGATAAAGCAGCCCATAATTGAGTATCGCCGAAAGTCTTGTAGGCTTTTAAATTTAAATCTGCAAAACGTTCGCCAGTACCTTCTCTAAACTGAAGCATCACAGAAGGTTCTAATTGTACTGCATTCTCTTGACCAAAGTAGTACCCTGCAGTAAAGATATAGTTCCTTAAATCGAGGGGTTCGTTAATGTTTAAATTATTCTTAGTGGTAAGTAAAAGATTTTTTACTGTAAAATAAGAAGAAAAACCTCCCAAATGATAAGACATTCCAAAATCTGCATTGTAATAACTCGTACTTTCGATAACCTGTGCAATCGCTGGATCTCCAAAAAAAGATCTTTGATCGGACTGATTTTGGACAAATGTAAAAGACAATCCAAAAGAAAGTTGTTCAAACAAGCGGCCATCGCTAAGTGGCAAATGGTAGGCATATGTTCCTTGCAAACCCTGTTGAGAATGAAATCCATTTTGATCGTTGAACAACACAAAACCATATCCAGCGTTGGTTTCTTCTCCTAATTTTGTATGAAAACTTAATGTCTGTAAAGCAGGAGCATTTGGAATACCTTGCCATTGCTGTCTTGCTGTAAACCTTAATTTAGATGAATTTCCAATTCCTGCAGCAGCAGGGTGAAGTAAATACACGTTATCAGAAAGATAATCCCAATAAATTGGAAGTGTTTCTTGAGAAAAAGTATTCATCGCAATAAAAAGGGAGAACAAAAAGCTAAGCTTTGTATAAAATTGCTTCATTTAGTACAGATTAAATAATAAGTCTCCAAATATATTGATTTTATAGTAAAATTATATAGTTTTTTATGCAATGTTTTATCCAAGTAGCAAAAAAAATTAAAAGTACTTATAATTGTTTTTTGTGGAGCTAAAAAACTATATATACACCTAAGAAATACTTAAATTAATAGTTTTAAAAACTTTAAATAAAAATATCTTTTAAAAAAAGCTTCCATTATTTCTTTTTTTCAAAAGAATAAAATCAAATTATATGGAATATAAATAAATTTCAGAAATTTATTATTAGTCACCATCAGCCCTAAAGACCGATACTGGGGAGATTGACAATCTATTGCTAGAGATATTGAGTTGGTAGAATCTATCTTTTTTACATCAAATACATCGAATGGATTCTCACCACCAGAATTATCTACAGTATTTTCCCCTATTTTAAAAGACCATTTAAATCCTATAAATGTAGTGTCGTTTTCAACAATTTTCAAGAGATGCTGTTTGTACATTTGCAAACAGACTCGAGAATAAAATAAGCAAAGAAATGCGTTCTTAAAAATCGAACTTATATTCCTTTTTTAAAGAAATTGTAACATTTGTTACTTCCAAAATGAAGCACTTATGTTATTTTTACAACAAATTAAAATAGTGATGATTAGACGAAATTCTAAATTCTTGCGAATCGTAGGAATGAAATGCCCGAAGTGTCAAAAAGGCGCCTTCTTTGAAGGGCACCCGTATGAATTAACAAAAATAGGCCTCGTGAAGGAATCGTGTTCCCATTGCGGATTGAAATACGACCTAGAACCTGGTTTTTTTCAGGGATCTTACTACGTTTCTTATGGTTTGGCAGTAGGACTATTTGTGGCATTGTTTATTTTAAAAACCCTTTTTTTACCAAATTTAAACTATCTTACTACCTTAATTTTTATGGTGATTTCCCTTGTGGTACTCGCCCCGTTACTCTTTGCTTATTCGAAAGTAATATGGATACATCTCTTTGTAAATTATGATTCAGGAGCTCAAAAATAATTTCGGCCATATTTTTGAAGCCGAACTTTTACAAGAAATAAACCAAGTAGGCACCTACAAAGATGTTTCAGAAGGTGTGAAAATGATGGAAATTGGTGACTATGTTCGCTTAATGCCCCTACTCATTTCAGGTGCTATTAAAATTTTCAGAGAAGACAACAATGGAGATGAACTCCTGCTCTACTTCCTCGAAAAAGGAGATACTTGTGCCATGACTTTGACATGTTGTCTTGGGCAAACAAAAAGTGAAATCAGAGCAATTGCAGAAACCGATGCTACCTTAATAATGGTCCCCGTTGAGAAAATGGAAATCTGGGCAGGAAAGTATAAAAGCTGGCGAAAATTTGTTTTTGAAAGCTACCACAATCGACTCAATGAAATGTTTACCACCATCGATAGTATTGCCTTCTTAAAAATGGATAAACGCCTTGTAAACTATTTGAAAGAAAAAGCAAGAATTTCAGAGGACGCTATCATCTACAGTACCCATCAAGAAATTGCCTATGAACTGCATACTTCTCGAGTGGTCATTTCTAGACTCTTAAAAAAATTAGAGAATTTAAATAAAATCACCCTTCATAGAAATCATATTATTATTAAAAAAATCTAGGCTGAATGTAACCAATGTTACTGCGAACTTCTTTGCATCCTTATATTTTTGCAAAAAAACAGTGAATGTTCAAAAAAATACTGCCCATTTTACAGTGGCTCCCTTCCTATAAAAAAGACTACTTTTCAGGCGATTTAACGGCAGGTTTAACCGTTGGAATCATGCTCATTCCACAAGGAATGGCATATGCAATGATAGCAGGTCTACCCCCTGTTTTTGGTTTGTATGCCGCTTTAATACCGCAAATTATATATGCCTTTATGGGTACCTCTCGCCAATTAGCCGTTGGACCTGTTGCCATGGACTCGCTACTAGTAGCCTCAGGACTAAGTGCATTATCTTTGTCTGGTATAGATTCCTACATTACCATGGCCGTATTTTTAGCCTTGTTTATGGGAGCCATTCAATTGCTACTCGGGGTTGTAAGAATAGGGTTTTTAGTTCGGTTTTTATCAAAACCTGTCATTAGTGGATTTACTTCTGGTGCGGCAATTATTATTGGACTTAGCCAATTGAAACACCTTTTAGGCTTCGAAATCACGAGAAGCAACCAAGTACATCTCTTGCTTGCAAATGCTTTTAAAAACATCCATTTAATCAATGGGTATACATTGGGTATTGGTGTAACTTCAATTGTTTTAATCCATATTATTAAAAAATTAAATACAAAATATCACAAACGTTTTCCTGCCGCACTCGTCCTAGTATTTATTGGGATTGGGGTGGTTTTCTTTTTTGAACTGTATGCTTCTGGGGTTCAGATTATTGGAAAAGTACCGAGTGGACTTCCGTCTTTTAAAGTGCCAAAAATCCCATTAGAGCGGTTCTCAGAACTTGCACCCATTGCAATTACTTTAGCGTTAATTGCTTATATGGAGGCCATTTCCGTAGCAAAAGCAATAGCAGAAAAACATCCCGAATATGAATTGGATCCCAATCAAGAACTTATAGCTTTGGGAACCGCAAACATAGTAGGTGCTTTTTTTCAATCGTATCCAACAACTGGCGGCTTTTCCAGAACGGCAATCAATGAACAAGCGGGAGCAAAAACAGGCATCGCTCCGCTTATTAGTGCGGCAGTCGTTGGATTGACCTTGTTGTTTTTAACACCGCTATTTTATTATTTACCAAATGCTGTCTTGGCTGCCATTATTATGGTTGCTGTTTTTGGGTTGATCGATTTTTCCTATCCCGTCTCTTTATATAAAACCCATAAAGACGAGTTTGTACTCCTACTCCTTACCTGTTTAATTACGCTCACCGTGGGAATAACCGCAGGAATTCTTTCAGGGGTACTCCTCTCTTTATTAATCTTACTGTATCGAATTTCTATACCGCACATTGCCGTGGTTGAACGCATTAAAAACAGCAATTATTTAAAAGAAAAAACTCACTTTCAAACGTTTAGTGAACAAAAAGACTCTGTTTTAGTAATTCGAATGGATGCGCCCCTCTTTTTCGGAAATACGGCAGTTTTTAAAAAAACACTCTCTCTAAATATACAGCAAAAAGGCACGAATTTGCAATGGGTAGTGCTGAGTATGGAAGCCATAAGTTATATTGATAGTAGCGGACTGCAGCTACTAGAACAAATTATTGAAAACCTTAAGAAAAAGGAAATTAAACTACTATTTTCTGGCACTTCAGCTCCCATTAACGATCTGTTATTTACCAATGGTATTATGGAACTTCTCGGAGAAGAAAATATTTTTTTTTTGCAGAAGCATGAAGCGAAAGCAAATGGACATAAATAATGCTTAAAAAAAACTGGACGCATAAGAAATGAAATACTGTGTAACCGATGTTACCGTTGTACGATAGAATAAATAGTATTTTTGTAAAATAATAAAACAGAATCATGAAAATAGAACAAATATATACCGGCTGTATATCGCAGGGAGCTTACTATATTGAAAGCGAAGGAGAAGTTGCCATTATAGATCCTTTAAGATCTGTAACACCTTATTTGGAAAAAGCAATCGCAAACAAGGCGACCATAAAATATATTTTTGAAACGCATTTTCATGCGGATTTTGTAAGTGGTCATGTAACCTTGTCTAAAAAAACAGGGGCACCCATTATTTATGGTCCTAATGCAGCTACCTCTTTTGAAGCTATTATTGCAACCGACGGACAGGTGTTTAAACTCGGAAACATTACTATTACAGTGCTTCATACTCCTGGCCACACGATGGAAAGTTCGGTGTATCTTTTAAAAGATGCCAATGGAAAAGACCATGCTATTTTTAGTGGTGACACCTTGTTTTTGGGGGATGTTGGACGTCCAGATTTAGCACAAAAAACAGGCAGTATTACAGCATCAGATTTGGCAGGCTATCTCTTTGATAGTTTGCGAAATAAAATCATGCCGCTTGCAGCGGATGTTATTGTATATCCAGCTCATGGCGCAGGTTCTTCTTGTGGTAAAAATTTAAGTAAAGAAACGGTAGATACCTTAGGCAATCAAAAAGCAACCAATTATGCGTTGCGAGCCAATATGACCAAAGAAGAATTCATAAAAGAAGTAACCGATGGATTGACACCTCCGCCAAAATATTTTCCTCTAAATGTTCAAATGAATAAAGAGGGTTATGAAGATTTTGCGGATGTCTTAGCACGAAGTGCACAAGCATTGTCTCCAGAAGCTTTTGAAATTGCAGCCAATGACACCGAAGCCGTAGTATTGGATGTACGTCATCAAGATGCTTTTGCAAAAGGACATATTCCACGCTCCATTTTTATTGGATTAGACGGTGGTTTTGCCCCTTGGGTAGGTACATTAATTGCAAATGTTAAACAACCTCTATTATTAATTACTCCTGACGGAATGGAAGCGGAAGCTATTACGCGGTTGTCTCGGGTAGGATTTGACCAAGTTATAGGTTATTTAAAGGGAGGATTTGAAGCTTGGAAAAAAGCCTCCAAAGAATATGATACGGTAAGTACGATTACTGCAACCACTTTTAAAAATGAGAAAGCAAACTACAAAACACCTGTATTTGATGTGCGTAAGGAAGGCGAATTTTTATCGGAACATATAATAGATGCGCACAATACACCTTTACAATCTTTGAACCAGCATCTGACGGAATTCCCAGAAAAAGAAACTTTTTATATGCATTGTGCTGGTGGATACCGATCGATGATTGCTGCGTCTATGCTCAAAAACAGGGGCATCCATAATTTTATTGATATTGGAGGTGGTTTTGCTGCTATCAAAGAAACTGCGGTTCCTATTTCTGACTTTATATGTCCTTCTACTTTATAAAAAAAATAAAAAAAAATAAAATAATTTTACGAACCTTGGCCATGGTATATCGCTGGACCTATGATTGCTTGTATTCTCTTACTACTTATTATGCTAGGGAAAAACTTTGGAATGTCTTCCAATTTAAGAACACTTTGCACACTGTGTGGTGCAGGAAAAACATCAGATTTTTTTAAATTTGACTGGAAAACCCAAAAATGGAATCTAATCGTAGTGCTCGGTGCTATCATAGGTGGCTATATTGGAGCCCATTTCTTAAGTAATACTTCAGCGGTTGCGCTAAATCCTGAGACCATTTCTGACTTAAAATCTTTTGGCTTTGAAAGTGCTGGAACAGCTTATTTACCTTCAGAAATGTTTGAAACAAGTGCATTACTGAGTTTTAAAAATATTATACTTTTAATACTTGGAGGACTTTTTGTCGGCTTCGGAGCTAGATACGCTGGAGGCTGTACTTCTGGACACGCTATTTCTGGATTGAGCAATTTGCAACTGCCATCTTTAATAGCTGTGATTGGCTTTTTTATTGGTGGCTTGACCATGATTCATTTAATTTTTCCTTTACTTTTTTAAAAAATGAGAACACTTATCTATTTATTGATCGGAATCCTTTTTGGAATAACCATGTTTAAATCGGAGGCCGCTTCTTGGTTTCGTATTTATGAAATGTTCAAATTTGAATCTTTTCATATGTATGGCATTATTGGTTCGGCATTGATACTCGGAATCCTTTTTATTCAAACTATCAAACGCTTTGAAATAAAATCTTTTTATGGCGAAAAAATCGTCTTTACTCCAAAGACGAAAAGTTTTTATCGCTACCTAATCGGAGGTATTATTTTTGGCCTGGGATGGGCTTTGGCGGGGGCTTGCCCTGGACCAATGTTTACACTAGTTGGCGCAGGCTATATACCGATTCTTGTGGTTATCGCCGGGTCAATTATTGGTACTTTCCTTTATGGAATTTTGAAAGACAAAATACCTCATTAGCGACTGCATAAATGGGGATGTTTCACAAGTTAACTTCTGAAGTCAAAAAAGAGGAACCCTAAAGGGAAGTTCTATTAATATATTTCCTATAATTACAAGGTTCTATTTTATTTTTTTATAAGAATTGGTTTAAAATTTTTAAGGCTCAAAAAAAACTAAATTATTAGTTTTTTTGACAATTAATTTTCTTTAATAATTTGATGACATTTAATAATTTAGTCTAAAATTATAAATGAAGAAACATAAGTAAATATGGGGATTAATAACATAAAATACCAAGTGAAATTCGTAAATTCGCAGGATGTCAACTAATAAAACACCATATTGTCCAATCGCACTTTCTATAAATTATGTAGGAGATAAATGGACTTTAATTATCTTAAGGGATATGTTACTTTTAAACAAAACCCGATTCAAAGAGTTTAAAGCTTCGAGGGGAAAAATTGCTACGAATATTTTAAGCAATCGATTAAAAATGCTTTTGGAGGAGGGTTTTATTGAAATCCTAAATCCTTTAGGTACAAAAAAAAGTAGACAATATATTGCTACTGCTAAAGGAATTGCAACCTTACCAATTATTATTGAACTCTATTTGTTTTCTGTGCATGACATGCATATCTCTCTTTTTTCTGAGGAAGAATTGGTATTTCAAAAAATGGTTTTAGAAAACCCAACACTTTTAAAAGAAAATATAGTGAACGGGTATTTAGAGTTTGTAAACGAATTAAAAACGGGCTTACTGATTTGAATTAGTCTTTTCAGGAGTATTTATTGAAAGTAAAATCCCTGGGGCTTTTTTTTAGTCATAATCAAATTTTTCAATTTTTGAATCATTAGTGGTCACTAATGCTATTTTTAAAACTCGCTTTAAAAAATTTCAGTTTCGTAAAAAATCTAGGAATAATTTAAACTGTTGAAAAGTAGCGCTTCTTTGAAAAAATAAATCGCAACCAATACTTGCAAATTGATCACAGTATTCTCTATGAAGTCTTTTTCATAAAAACACTAACAACTTACATATTGTAAACGCCTCCATTAATGTCTAAGGTAGCTCCGGTAATAAATCCGTCGTATTCTGATGCTAAATACAAAACAGCACGCGCAACATCTGCGGCGTTCCCTGCCCGTTGAATTGGAATTCCAGCAACAGTTGCTGCTGCAGACTCTTTGGTAGTGTGTGTATTATGAAAAGAAGTACCTAAAATAAGCCCCGGAGCTACAGCATTTACTCGGACACCTTGGGGTCCTAATTCTGTTGATAAGGCTCTGGTAAATGTTAAAATAGCACCTTTGCTAGTGGCATAGGCCAAGGATCCTGGGTGCCCCCCTTTTCTTCCTGCTAATGAAGATAAATTAATAATACTACTGTTTTTATTTTTTGTGAGGTAGGGCGAAGCAGCGCTCGTTACAAAGAGCATCGAGGTAAGATTGATGTCCATTACTTTCTGCCAAAATTCGGTGGTGATTTCATTCAGCATTTTACGTGCTACCAACGAACCAGTATTGTTAATCAAGATATCCAACCCTCCAAATGCAGCAATGGTTTTT
>ENA-ORDA01000671-ORDA01000671.1-marine-metagenome-genome-assembly--contig:-NODE-671-length-32418-cov-3.986704_pt1 | contig 32418 bp, 30 predicted proteins | sample MGYA00237778_ERZ508506 | MGnify/ENA primary metagenome ERZ508506 (study PRJEB26177, sample SAMN06267891) | marine metagenome | isolation source: Monterey Bay, California, USA | place: Pacific... | reverse complement strand
GCCACCTCTGCAATCATCTGACGCTGACCCCAGCGCGGCTTTAAGTCTTTTGCCTCAGTGAGCGCAAAAAATGCGGCTCTGACTTCTTCGCGGAGCGCTTCGGTTAACAAGCGTTATCAGTCCTTTTCATGACGGGCCACCCAGTTCAAGACAGGACGCGCATACATCGAAAACGCGGCATGTCTCTCAGCCTCAGACAGCGAATCGAATCGCGACATGAACTCGTCGCGTGAAACTGTGGCAATAGCACCAGACCGTAGCGTTGCCGGCACCGGATGACCCAGCGCTTCGACGGCCCACAGATTAGTTTGGAATACCCGATAGTGGTCGATCATATGCACATCGATCAGCTCGACTGCCTTCGTTACAGACAAAGTCTCCTGATTTAGCGGCTCGCCAAAGCGTAAATGAACACATCCTTTTTGACCCTGAATACCCTGAGCAATACTCGACAGATCTTCAAAAGGCTTTTTCATATACCCCTCACCAAAGGAGAGCTCCTGTGCCTTGAGCACGTCACAAGGATCAAGCTCGTAGGCAATCGTGATCGGCACAATATTGAGCTTTCCCAGAATCTGATCCGCCGTCTCGATGCGCTTATCGCGCGACAAACTCACCATTTTTAGCACCGCCGCTTCGGTGCAATCATCACCATCCTTCGCTCGCCCCTCTCTCTGAGCGATCCATATAGGGCCGAGATTTTCAGAGATAGATTCCCGAATAAATCCAGCTAACTGCTTTGATGCCGCAAGTTGCTGCTTAGGCCCACTGAGGCTTCGCTTGACGATGAAGCTCTTATTGATTCGCATCAAGTCAGACACCCATGGCTTCTGGAGCAAATTGTCGCCAATGGCAACTTGTGCAGTGCGATGGCCATGTGTCACCAAAACGATATTCGCGTACGCCGAATCCATGGCAATGTCTCGGTGATTGCTGACAAATAAATACGACTGAGTGGGGTCCAGCTTTTCAATCCCAGCGCTACTGAACACAGACGTAGCGGCAACCACCCGATCCAGCCGAGGCTTAACCAGCGCCTGAAATGCGTCCACCGTCGAGACGTCGGACAACTGCTTTCGTAAAGCGCGGCGCGCATAAAAACGCGACACAACAGGGAACCGCATCGCTATTTTATTACCGTGCAGAGCGACCAAGGTATCGATGAATTCATCATCAGCCAAAAGTGCATTCACAACCTTACGAACTTCCACGTCTCGGTACGGCCGTATATCGCTATAAAGGTCGCTCATCATTCAACACACCCTTGTTTTCGGGTCAGACTCTCATTAACCGCTAAGAATACGATTTTTAGCTCATAAATGCTTGGCTCCAGCTCGTAATCTGTTAGGATCGCGACCCGTCGAGCACCCTACCTGCGGAGATGAAAAGATGGAAGCGTACAACGCTTATTTGATGTTTTTAGGAGTGTCCTGCTTGATCGTCAGCTGGGCTTTGTTACTGATCACTTCGTGGAAAGAAGATTACGCATGGGGCATGTTCTCGTTACTCTTTCCACCGATCGGTTACGGCTATGCCTTTTTTCGCCTAAGTGAGGCGAAAGAAACACTGATATTGGCGGGACTGGGCTGGCTTTTAATCATCCTTGGGCTCTAACTTAGACATTATTACCGTATGGGCTTAGAGCGGTTGACATAGGCACTGACCTCAACCACTATTTGCGCCCTTTGAATTCCGGAGAGATTTCGTGGCGAACTCACCACAGGCTCGTAAGCGAGCAAAACAGAACGACAAAAGACGTGCACACAACGCAAGCCTTCGATCGCTCGTTCGCACCAAGATGAAGCAAGTACTGGCAGCAATTGGTACCGGTGAACATGGCTCTGCTCAAGACGCCTACAATCAAGCCGTTCCCGTTATCGACCGCATGGCCAACAAGGGCATCATCAACAAGAACAAAGCCGCTCGACACAAGAGCCGCTTGAATGCCAAAGTTAAGGCGCTCGCCGCTAGCTAAAACCTCGAGCCGCTATACAGCGGCTCGATTGTGAATATTCTATGCGAGTTTCAGGTCGCTCAAAGAGGCGACCTTGTTAAACTATTCACATGTCAAAGCATCCCTCCAACGATGATAGTTACCGTTTTCTTTTCAAGGATGCAGATATCCGTGGGGAGACAGTCACTCTCGATCATGTGCTCACCGATTTATTAGCGGCCCACGACTACGGCGCAGGTATTCGCCGCTTGTTGGGCGAGTTCGCCGCGGCAACAGTAGTCATTTCAAATAATTTAAAATTTGACGGGCGAGTCGTCTTGCAAGGACGAAGCGACGGCCCGGTATCCCTGATTATGCTCGAGTGCTCGAGCAACGGCGAAGTCCGGGGCTTGGCTCGTGGTGAACTGGATGTGCCAGACGGTCCGTTGAGCAGTCATCTTCCTCAGGGCGTCTTGACACTGACCGTCGAACCCGACGTCGGCCAACGTTATCAGGGCATCATTGCTGTGCAACGGGACGAATTAGCAGACGTCCTCAGCGACTACTTCGAACAGAGTGAGCAACTGGCTACTAAATTTTGGTTATCCACCCGAAACGGTGCCTCGGCAGCCCTGATGCTGCAACAGCTCCCATCGCAGTTGGTGGCGGATGACGACGAACGTCTCGACCAATGGATCACGCTGTGTGCGCTCGCAGACACCCTTTCGGACGACGAATTGATCGACTCAGAAACTGACACACTCTTGTACCAGTTATTTAACGAATGGACCGTACACAGGTTCGAGCCAAAGCGTATAAGATTTGCCTGTAATTGCTCACGTGAGCGCAGCCTAAACGCGATACGCTTGCTCCCTAACCATGAGATCACTGAACTGTTCGAAGAACAGAAAACAGTGGCGATGAACTGCGAAATGTGTGGCGAGAGCTACCACTTTTCGCGCGACGATGTACACCTGTCAGAGGAGCATACGATCCACTGATTGGTTGACTGTTTCTTCACACTCACACTGGAAGCACACACCCATGACCGTTGAACAGAGTGCAAAAGCACCCAACAAACACACAGACTGCAATGCAGCACAGCTCATCGAGATGGCATTAGACCGAAATGAGGGCTGTCTCACTGATACCGGCGCCTTGCGCGTTGAAACGGGACACCGAACAGGACGCTCGCCCGCAGACCGCTATGTAGTGCGCGAAGCATCGAGTGAAGACGCGATCGAATGGGGCAGTGTAAACCGAGAGTTCTGTCCCTCAAAATTCGATGCGCTATGGGATCGTGTGAAAGCACATATCTCAACCCGAGAGCAGTGGGCCCAGCATCTACATGTCGGCGAGCATCACGACCACTATTTGCCTGTAAAAGTGGTCACAGGAACAGCCTGGCAAAGCCTCTTTGGGCGGAATATGTTTATTCGACCCGAGAATTACAACCCCTCGGATAAAGCCGAGTGGAAAATCATGAACGTCGCAGATTTCGTGTGCGACCCTGAGCGCGACGGCACGAACTCAGAGGGTGTCGTCATCATCAACTTTGGGCAACGAAAAGTTCTGATTGCGGGCATGCGTTACGCCGGTGAAATGAAAAAGGCGATGTTCTCAGTGCAAAACTTTTTATTACCTGAGAAAGACGTGCTACCCATGCACTGTTCCGCAAACATTGGCGACGAGGGCGATACCACTCTCTTTTTCGGCCTCTCTGGAACCGGGAAAACGACCCTTTCAGCAGATCCCGCTCGTTACCTCATTGGTGACGACGAGCACGGTTGGGCACAGGGCTCAGTATTTAATATCGAGGGCGGCTGTTATGCAAAAACCATCGACCTGAGTCAGAAAAATGAGCCCATTATTTGGGATGCGATCCGCTTTGGTGCAATTGTTGAGAATGTAGCCCTCAATGACGCTCGACACGCTGATTACTCAGACACGACCCTCACCGAGAACGGTCGCTGCTGCTATCCCCTGTACCATGTAGAGAAACGCTCAGCGACTAATATGGGGGGCGAGCCCAAGTGCGTTATCTTCTTGACCTGTGACGTCACGGGTGTGCTTCCACCCATCAGCCTTTTATCCAAAGAGGCCGCCGCATTTCATTTCTTATCAGGCTACACAGCACGTGTAGGCTCAACGGAGCTGGGTGCAGAAGCGGGCATTCACCCCACGTTTAGCACCTGTTTTGGTGCACCCTTCATGCCACGCCCGGCACAAGATTACGCCGACTTGTTAATGAAGCGAGTCGCTGATTTTGGCTCTCAGGTCTACCTCGTCAATACGGGTTGGACCGGCGGCTCCGGCGGCTCTGAAGGTAAAGGGAGTCGTTTCCCCATTCCGGTAACACGAGCCGTGGTGGCTGCAGCGCAAAGCGGTGCATTACTCAATGTCGAAACCAAGCATCTCGACGCACTGAACCTCGACTTTCCCGTCAGTATTCCGGGCGTGGCGAGCGAGTACATTGACCCTCAAGCAAGCTGGGGTAACGATGCGGCGTATGATGCACAGGCTACAAAGCTTGCCAGTTTATTCAGAGACAATATTGAGAAGTTTGACGTAAGCGACGACATCATCTCTGCAGGACCGGCAGGGTAAAATACCTGTCTCAAAAAAAGGGGGCTCATCGCCCCCTTTTTTATGTTCCTCGTTTAAGGCATACCGTTTTACGTGCCTCGTTTTACGTGCCTCGTTTTAGGTGCCTCGCTTAAACCATGGGCGGCACGGGGTCTGATCCCGCGCTCTTTATTTCCCGTTTCGTCACACGCATAAGCAACTTGCCCATGTCATCACCGAGGAGATACAGCGCAGGGACCAGTACCAGCGTAACGCCCGTTGCAAACAGCACCCCGAAAGACAGTGAGGTCACCATCGGGATGAGAAATTGCGCTTGGACACTGGTTTCCAACATGATCGGCACAAGACCCACAAATGTGGTGACTGAGGTGAGAATAATAGGACGAAAGCGATCAGTGGCGCCCTGCAGCAAGGCATCGACCAGCTCCATGCCCTCGGCGCGCAAATTATTCACGCGATCAATCAAGACGAGGTTGTCGTTAACGACCACCCCCGCGCAGGCGATCACGCCCATGATCGAGAACATACTCACCTGCCAACCCAGCAACCAGTGGCCGAAAATCGCGCCCATCAAGCCAAACGGCACTGCGGTCAAGACCAGTAATGGCTGCCAGTAAGACTTAAATGCGATTGCCATCAAACCAAAAATAACCAGCATTGATAGTGATCCCATATAGACCATTGCTTGCTGAAACTCGATCTCCTCTTGCAACTCGCCATCCATATTAATGGTCAGTCCGGGATAACGCTGAAGCCACATGGGACCGTCACTGCTCAGTACTGACTCGACAATGGCGCGGGGCGCGGCGCCGTCCTCTGACACGTCAGCACTGACTTCCAAGGTCCGCAATCGGTCAAGTCGCTCAATTGACTGATAACCCGTCTCAACACGGTATGTCGCAACCGTCGAAAACGGCACTTCTGCTCCATCGCGCGTCCGGATGTACATGGCGTTAATATTTGCAATCGCGCGACGTTCGGCCTCGGGATAGCGGACCATGACTCGAACATCCTCACCATTGCGAGGTACTCGCTGAACCTCCTCGCCATAAAACGCTTGCCGGATTTGACGAGCCACGTCTGTAAGCGTCAGGCCTAAGTTCTCTGCAGCAGGTTTCAGCGATAAAACCAGCTCCTCCATTGGCGCATCAAAGCTATCACTAACGTCAAAAACACCAGGATAACGCTCCAAGGCGAGACGAACATCCTGCGACAAGACCTCTAAATCCGCGATGCTATCAGACGCAAACAAGAGCGTGATGGGTTTTCCTGGATCACGTATCGTGTAATCAAAACGCACATCTTTCGCTCCCGAAAGATCGCCTAAGCTCGCACGCAGTCGGTTGGTCATTTCCTCCGTGTCCAAATCATCGTTGACTGTCTGAACTAATAAATCGACCTTGTTACCGCCCGCAACCCCCAAAATATTATCGATGGCGGGCTCATCTTTGTACCGCGGTTGATTGTTGTAACTGGCCTTTAATTCCTCGGCCGCAACCACTAAACGATCGCGCATCGCCTGCGAGTCGCTAAAAGCCCCTCCTTGCGGCAACTCGACCATCCCCACAACAAAGTCTGAATTAACGCGGGGGAAAAAAGCGCTTTTAAGATAACCGCCACCAAAGAGTGCCAGGCTGAAAGAGAGTAAGACTAAAAAGAAGCCTCCAACCATTGCGTGATTCCGCAGACACTTTGCGAGAAAAGGTCGGTAGCGCTCGTTGGCAAACCAAGATAAGCCACTTGCACACGCCATCCGTGTTCGCGTGAGCCAGCCTGCGTCGGCAACCTCTGGCTCTGGCTTCATGTGCGCCAGGTGCGCCGGTAAAATAAGGAGGCTTTCAATGAGTGAGAAGGCCAAGGCGAGACACACCACCACCGGAATCCCCTTTGAAGCGGGACCCCATTCGCCCGGCAAGAAAAACATGGTTGCGAAAAACACCATAGTACTGATCACGGCGAAGACCACGGGCTTGACCACCTGACGTGTCCCCACCAAAGCGCCGTGCACGCCACTCAAGCCTCTGGATTGTGCCGAATGCACCGACTCCCCAACGATAATTGCATCGTCCACCACAATGCCGAGCGTCAACAAAAAGGCAAACAGAGAGATCATGTTGAGGCCCTGACCGGTATAAGGCAGGAGAAACAGGGTCCCCATGTAAGCCACAATAATGCCCACCGACACCCAGAATGCGAGCATGGGCCTCAGAAACAGCATCAACACAATAATGACTAAAAACAGTCCCCCTAAACCGTTACTGACGAGCGTACGGACACGCTCTTTGAAAGATTTTGATGGGTCTTGCCAAAACTCAAGTGATACGCCGTCTGGAAGCGACAGTTCGCGCTCCTTGACCCACGCCTTGACCGTATTGGTCGTCAAAATGACGTCTGGGGAGGTTGTTACAAAAACGTTCAAGCCCAGCGAGCGAGCCCCATTGAACTCAATATCGACATCAACATCTTCGAAAGTGTCGCGCACGACTGCCACATCGCTGAGTAACAACTCTTGGCCGGAAATATCACTGCGCAGAACAATGGACTCAAAATCTGCACGGTCGTAAGCCTGACCTCGGGTTTGTATCAGCAAGTCGCCGCTCTCACGCTGCACCGCACCTGCAGGTAAGTTAATCGATGCGGTTCTCACCGCGGCTGCCACCTGATCGAGCGTCAACTGAAATCGCTTGAGGCTCTCTTCAGAGACCTCTATGGATAACTCATAAGGCCGCGCTGTCTGCAGCTCTACCACGGAGACCCAGGGCTGACGGACGAGTTCGTCACGCAACGTCTCGCCCAACTCCTTCATCTCACGCTCACTTAAGTCTCCATAGATCTGGACACGCCCCATTTGATGTCGATAGGTCCGCTCCGTGACCGTGGGCCTCTCTGCATCGGAGGGGAAACTACGAATTGCGTCGACCCGTGTATTAATGTCATTCGTTAATTTTTGAGTCGGGTAATCGCTCTCCACCTCCACCATCACGATCCCCAGGCCCTCACGCGAGGTGGATCTGAGCTCCTCGATACCATTGAGATCATGGATCGCCTCTTCGATACGAACAGCAATTTGTTCTTCAACTTCGCGAGGGCTCGCCCCCCTAAACTCCATGCGGATTTCAATTTGATTGACTTCTGGAGTCGGGAAAAATTGCTTATCCAGTTTCGGAATACTGGTGTAGCCACCAATGATCAGGAGCACCATTAGCAAATTGCCGGCAATCGGGTTTTTGATAAACCAAGTAATCAGTCCGTTCACGTCAATTTACCGCCCGCTGAGTCGCCACACGAAGACCAGGAAACAGCGTGTTGTTGAGCTGCGTCACCACGCGTTCACCGCTGGCGATACCCGACACCCACACCGACGCGCCTTGACGGTTGATGATTCCGACATCCCGTCGCTCAAGCCTCGACTCCTCGCTTACAACAAGAACATGTCCATCCGGACTCAAAGCCGCGTTTGAAAGCTCAATGACATTGGGAACTGGGCGTCCCAGCAATTCAGCGCGCGCGAACATCCCGGGCGTGAGAACCGGCCTACCCAGCGCGAGGTCAGACGTTCCGGGGAATTCTGCAATGATCGTGGCCACGCGACTCCGCCGATCAAGCTCTGCCTCTGAACGCATAATCGGTGCAGAAAACTGCCAGGCTCGCCCACCGATATCGACCGAAACCCTTGAAGACGAGCCGACCATACCGTCGGACGACGTCAGCAGTTGCTGCGGTAAAAGCGCCAATTGTGCGTCTGAGAGCGGCAAGCGCAGCTCGAGTTCGTCAAGTGCGTAAATGTGCGCCAGCGGCGTCGCGTTGACCACGACCTGCCCAACGTCAACACGCTTTTGTTGAACACGGCCGTCGAACGGCGCGCGGATAACGGTTCTATCGAGTGCAAGCTCGGCGGCCGATACATCAGCTTCAGCCGCTGTCACCGCGGCTTGCGCTGCCCTTAGCTGAGGCTTTCTGAGGAATAAATCATTAGCCTCTTGAGAGCCTAACTCTCGCCATTCTCGGCGCGCTTGCCGACTGCGCCCACGCTCTTCGGCAAGTCGCTGTTGTGACTGGGCTAGCGCCGACTGAGCACGGGCAAGTGAGAACTCGTAATCATCGCGCTCAATCGTGAGTAATACCTCGCCCTTTTCAAAAAATCCGCCGTCGGCAAACTCGGAACTGACACTCACCACCTTCCCGGTGACCTGAGCGACCAAGTCAACGCGACGCTTTGCATCAATAGTACCCTGCGTGTAAACCAGCAACTGGTGTGTTGAAGGCTGTGCTTCGATGATGCTGACCATCGGCGCGGGTCGATCCCGAGGTGGGCCCGCCTGCGGCTCCGACTTCGCGGTCAAAACAACCCACGTTAGAACCAATCCAGTAGCCGTCGCAATGCCTGCGATGAACATTTTTCGAGCTGACAGGCGCACTGACGCTGTTGATACCTCTGCGGTTCCAGACATTTCAAATTCCGTAATATTGTGTAGGCAAATACATGGGGTTGCCGCCATCAAAACACAAGGTTCGAACCTGGCTTTTGATCGGCGTAAACTTGGTAGGTATACGCAAGCGCAAGCGCTATCCGTTCAGATAAATGACCGTTTTTTTAAGAAAAATAAAAACAACGTGCGACAAAATCATGTCACAACACCGCAGAAACTGACGCAAGCCCTTGCACATGAGTGATGTTTTCGTCGAGTATTTGTTTTTTGTTCTAATCACTTGGAGATCGCAATGGCACTTTCTACTGGGGACACCGTCCCTTCATGCACGCTCACTGTCATGGGCGAGTCAGGGCCCACCCCGCTCACGACCGACGCCTTGTTTAGTGGCAAGCGTGTCATTTTGTTCGCCCTACCAGGCGCCTTCACACCCGGCTGTTCAATGGCGCACCTTCCTGGCTTCGTCGCAAACGCAGACAAAATTAAAGCGGCGGGCGTCGATTCAATTGCCTGCCTTTCCGTCAACGACGCGTTCGTTATGGGCGCCTGGGGCGACGCTCAAAACGCCAGTGAAATTGTGATGGTCGCAGATGGTAATGCCGAGTTCACCGACGCCATGGGTCTCACACTGGATGCCACCGGTTTTGGCATGGGCAAGCGAAGCCAACGCTACGCGATGCTTGTCGACAACGGCACTATCACTCACCTCAACGTCGAAGAAGGCGCCGGTGTTGATGCGAGTTCAGCCGAAACTATGATGGCATTGCTGTAAATCGCTCCTTGTTTGCCGCTGCGAGTACGCGCTACCCAGCGGCAAACAAAAATACAACGCCAGTAATCACCAAGACACCCAGCAAGTTTACCCAGACACCCCATCGAACCATGGTTCGTATATCGATTTGACCGGTCCCGAAGACGACCGCGTTAGGCGCAGTTGCCACGGGCAACATAAACGCACAGCTCGCACTCATCGCCGCGGGTACCATTAAAATCAAGGGGTCAATATTGGCCGCCAAAGACGCCGCAGCAAGTATCGGCATGAGTAAGGCCGTCGTCGCCGTATTTGACGTCGCCTCAGTCAAGCTGGTTACCAATAGTGCAACCGCCGCTATCGCGAGCAATGTCGGTACCAGGGCCAAACTTGCAAGCAACTCACCGACTTGACCGCTAAGTCCCGACGCAACAAACCCTTTTGCAAGCGTTATACCACCCGCAAATAGCAGCAATACACCCCATGGAATAGCGCTCGCTTGCTCCCACGTAATGAGCGGCTCGCCCTCTTTGTCCCGTGTTATAAAAAGTGCAATCACAGCACAAAATGCGACAGCCGCGTCGTTGGCCGTGGACATACCCAGCCATTCACGCCACCCACCAAACGGTTCTGTACGCGTCATCCACGCCAGTGCAGTCAGTCCAAAGATAATTAACACCCGCTTCTCTCCACTGCGCCAGGCGCCAATGTCGGGCAAATTAACCACCAAATCACGCGGCACCTTCCGCGCCAAACCAACAGCCACTAACGGCACCATAATGGCCACAATGGGCACACCCCACGACATCCACTGACTAAAGCTGACTGCCGTTCCAGTCGTTTCTTCATAAACCTGCATGAAAATCAGTGTTGGTGGCGTCCCTATAGGCGTACCGAGACCGCCGATGCTGCACGCCCAGGCCAAGCCAAGTAATAACGGAGGTCCCAATGCCGCGGGTGCATTCGAGGTCGACACCACAGCCAACGCCACCGGCAAGAGCATAAGAACCGTCGCCGTGTTGGAAATCCACATACTTAAGAGCGCCGCCGCCAGCATAAATCCCATGATGAGTCGATGTGGTTGGTCGGCACCGACAAAACGGACGACCGATAACGCGATTCGGGTGTGAGCACCCGTAGACTCCATGCCCTTTGACAACAAAAATCCGCCCATAAGCAGCAGGATCAGTGGCGACCCATAGGCTGCCGCGACATCCGTCGGGCTGATCACACCCAACAGCGGTAAAACGCTCATGGGTATGAGCGACGTCACCGGAATTGGTATCGGTTCAAAAATCCACCAAAACACACACACAACAGCCACCGCCGTCGTCACAGAAGCGGCATCTGTCTGACCGAGGACTGACGAGACCACGCCGGCGAACAGAGCAACAATAAGCCCTGGTACGACCGAGGAATTTAATTTAAACCAATGCGGTTTTAGCATTGCGTACAACCCACACTTCTTCGTTACACTACCCACCATGAAATCCCAGCCAACCTCACTTGTCGATACCTTCGATCGCAGTATCCGCTATCTCAGGCTGTCGGTTACCGATCGATGTGACTTTCGGTGCCAATATTGCATGACCGAAGAAATGCAGTTTCTGCCGAGAAAGTCAGTCCTCTCTGGTGAAGAAATCGTGCGGTTAGCGACGTTGTTTGTCGAACTCGGGGTGGAGAAAATTCGACTGACAGGCGGCGAGCCACTCATCAGGCCCGATATTATCGAGATTGCTAGGCACTTAAATGGCATCGAGGGCTTAAACGACTTGGTACTCACGACCAATGGTAGTCAACTAACCCAACTTGCTCAGCCGCTGGTGGACGCCGGCGTCTCACGTATTAACGTGAGCTTGGATACCCTCTGCCAGCAGCAATTTTCTGAGCTGTCACGCACCGGCGATCTCACAAAGGTACTCGCCGGTATCGACGCTGCCGTTGACGCCGGCTTTGAGCGCATTCGACTCAACACCGTGCTCCTCACCGGGCAAAACGAGACACAAGTCGAGCCACTCCTTGACTACGCGCTTCGGAAAGGCATCGATATTGCTTTCATCGAAGAAATGCCGATGGGGCACATCACCCAAACAGATCGGACGCTCAGCTTGGTGCCCTCAGCACGCGTATTAGAAACGATCAGATCACGATTTAATCTATTACCAATTGTGGGTGCGAACACCGATGGCCCAGCCCGTCGCTATAAAGTGGAGGGCACCCAAACAGAAGTCGGCGTCATATCGCCGATCACGGATAATTTCTGCGACTCGTGCAACCGCTTAAGAATCACGCCTGATGGCCGCTTGATCTTATGCCTAGGCCATGAAAATTCGCTCGATTTACGTCAAATGCTGAGAAGCGATATGGATTCCGCCAGTTTGAAACGTGCAATTGTGGCCGCTCTTGCGTATAAACCCGAGCGTCATGTGTTCGACCAACCGGACGAACCACAGGTCGTGAGACTAATGAACGTCACAGGCGGATAACGTCAAACTAGGAATATTTGTATGTCCAATTCCTTTGAGAAACTCAATAGCGTCGACAACATCGTCGAGGCGCTGGCGACTGCCGGCTATATTTGCAACGAACAAATCGCGACGGTGGTTTACTTAGCAGCAGCACTGGGGAAACCCGTTTTGGTGGAGGGCCCACCGGGGGTGGGTAAAACGGAGCTCGCCAAAAGTTGCGCTGAAGTGACCGGCGCCCCACTCGTGCGCTTGCAGTGCTACGAGGGCCTTGATGAATCTAAGGCGATCTATGAGTGGAAGTACGGTAAACAGCTTCTCTACACGCAGCTACTGAAAACACAACTCGCTGAGGTCATGGACGGGGCACAGGGCCTTCGCGAATCCGTGGAGCGGCTACACAGCTTCGATGACGTGTTCTTTTCGAAAGAGTTCCTAGAGCCAAGACCGCTCTTACAAGCGATCGACTCGGAGCAAAGTGTCGTACTGCTGGTCGATGAAATTGACAAAGCCGACTTTGAGTTTGAGTCACTTCTCCTCGAGGTCTTATCCGACTTCCAGGTCTCCATCCCCGAGCTGGGAACACTCAAAGGTCGATCAAAGCCCCTAGTATTTTTGACGAGTAACGACACTCGGGACTTGTCGGACGCGCTTAAAAGGCGCTGTTTGCACTTGCACATCGACTTCCCCACGACACAACTCGAAGGTCGTATCGTGAGAGCACGTGTCCCTCAAATTACGCAGGCGATGACCGACCACCTCGTGGAATTTGTGAGCAGAGTGCGCGAAATGGATCTCAAGAAGCTTCCTTCGGTTTCTGAAACGATTGACTGGGCTAAGAGCCTGGTGCTGTTGCACGCGGACTCTCTCGATGAAGACCTGGTTCGCAGCTCGTTAAACGCTCTCCTAAAGTACGAAGATGACCTTACGAGTGTGGTCGATAATCTTTCAGGTCTTTTGAGTCAGGAACAAAAGGTTACTGACGCATAACCGTCTTATGAACCCAGTCGAGCGCGCACATCAAGATGCACCTACGGACCGATTGCTGGCGTTTATCGAGTTCCTTCGAGGTCGCGATATTCTTATCTCGCCAGCGGATTCATTGGTGGCTATGGAAGTTGCTGGACTCGTGGGTTACAGCGACCGCACGCTTTTAAAAAGCGGTCTTGGCAGCGCACTGGCTAAATCAAAGTTTGAAGTCACTGTGTTTAACGAGGCTTTCGAGCAGTATTTTGGGGCACCCAAGGCCAACACGGATTCAGACAGCAGTACAGCAAACCAAACCTCTCAAGAGGACACCAACAAACTCTCCCCGCAGGAATTAGGTGAGCAGCTCTCTCACGCTATTCAGGCCCAGCCCGAACTCGCTGCCAACCTGTCAAGCGAGCTGGTTGATGCATTGAAAAGTGGTGATGAAGCGGCCATCGCAATTGCCGTGGAAACAGCAGCACAGCAAGTCGATGTCTCTGCGATTAAATTACTCACCCAACGTGGTCAATACATTCGAAAAATGCTGGATGCTCTGGGTGAACAAGCATTGCGTGATGCCGCGGTGGAGCTCGAGTCTACCGAGCCTGCAGCCTTTGAAGCTGTGCAAGCGTTACGTGAACAACTGCGAAACAAAGTACGCGATCGGGTCGATCGTGCCTACATGGTCCACGCCAGTGGCGATGCGGAAGATATGCTCGACGACGCACTGAGCAATATGTCATTGGGCAACGTTGATCAACACCATCGCGCTCGACTGAAGCGACTTTTGGAGCGCATGACGCGCAAATTGGCGGCTCGCCACGGACGAATTCGCAAGCGGGTAAAACGGGGTCAGCTGGCTATTGCTCCGACACTGCGCAAAGCCATGGCAACCGACGGTGTACCGTTTCAGCCACGATGGCGGAAAAGTATTCGGCGTAAGCCTCAGATCCTCATATTGTGCGATGTCAGCGGGTCGGTTGCAGCGTATGCAAAGTTCTTACTATTATTTTTACACTCATTGCAGGGCGTGCTGCCCAGAACGCGGAGCTTTGCATTTTCGTCCAATCTCGGTGAGGTCACCGAAACCCTCCGAGCACTGCCCGTTGAGGTCGCGATTGAGCGCGTTAATTTAAAGTACGGCGGCGCCACCGACTACGCTCGTGCATTTGAAGACTTCGCGCGACTTGCGATGTCCGATATTAATCGTGTGACGACGGTGATTATTCTCGGCGATGCGCGAAACAACAATACCGACCCCAGACTGGACCTGCTGGCCCAGATTCGCTCGAAGTGCAGACAACTCATTTGGTTAAATCCAGAGAGCCAGCGCAGTTGGGGCACAGGTGACTCTGAAATGCAGGGCGTCATCCGTAACTGCGACACTGCCGCTGAGTGCAGCACACTCAAACAGTTAGAGCGCGTCGTGGACAACCTTCTGGTTGAATTAAACTCCTGATCTTAGTCGGAGCCCTCCAACGATAGCCCGCTGCCACCGCCCACACGCCCGTCGTTGGCGAGCTTAATTTTGAGTCTTAGGTTATTCGCCGAATCGGCATTGCGCAGAGCCTCTTCTTCCGAGATTTTCCCCGCATGGAACAAGCTCAATAGCGCCTGATCAAAGGTCTTCATTCCTTGGTCAACGGACTTTTCCATAACCTCTTTTAGGGACAGAATATCGCCCTGAAGAATCAAGTCCTTGACCAGTGGTGATGCCAAAAGCACTTCAATTGCGGCGCAGCGTGCCCCTGCCGAACTGACGATGAGGCGCTGCGACAGAATACCAATGAGATTCAGTGAGAGATCCATTAACAGCTGAGCGCGCCTCTCCTCTGGAAAGAAATTGATAATCCGTTCAAGCGCTTGGTTAGCGTTATTCGCGTGTAGCGTCGAAACACATAAGTGACCCGTCTCCGCGAATGACATCGCGTATTCCATCGTCGCTCTGTCGCGGATTTCACCGATGTAGATCACGTCCGGTGCTTGCCTCAATGTATTTTTGAGGGCGTTATCCCAACTTCGCGTATCAACGCCTAATTCGCGCTGGTTTACGATCGACTTTTTGTGTCGATGAATAAATTCGACAGGATCTTCGATAGTCACAATATGACCGCCCATGGTGCTGTTCCGGTGATCGATGAGCGATGCCAAAGATGTAGACTTACCTGACCCAGTCGCACCGACGACAAGGAGCAGGCCGCGTTTCTGGCAAATCAAGTCTGACGCAATACTCGGCAAGCCCAATGCGTTCATCGAGGGTATATCGACGACGATGTAGCGGACGACCATACCGACCTCGTTGCGCTGCTTAAAAATATTGACCCTAAACCGTCCAATGCCTGACAGGGAGACCGCGAGATTCATTTCGAGTTTCTCATCGAATTCACGCCGCTGCTGGTCGTCCATGAGTTGGTTCGCTAACTCTTTTGTGCGGCCGGGCGGAAGCGCATCTGACGATAACGGTCTTAGCTCGCCGTTAAACTTTGCGCTCGGTGGTGCGCCCGTCGTCAGGTACAAATCCGAGCCGCCCTCGCGTGCCATTGTTTTCAAACAATCTTCGAAATCCATGCTGCCATCCTAACCTGTAAAAACAGTACTGCTGTACCTTCTAATCGCATAGAGCGTACACTTGCGCACGTCTATTTACGTCGACCTTATAATAGAGCGTAACGTAGGCAACCTCAGTGGTTAGTAGGGTACTCCAAGATGATGGCGGCGGCATTCAAAAGGGCAATCAGCGAAGGGCAACCTGCCGATATGCTCACAGTCCACAGAGGGATCGAGAAAGAGGGGCTTCGGGTCACCAGTACAGACCATCGACTGTCCCAGCGTCCCCACCCGACACCCTTGGGTTCTGCGCTCACGCACACTTCAATTACCACCGACTATTCAGAATCACTTCTTGAGTTCATTACGGGTGTCCATGAGTCGCCGAACACGGCACTCGAGGAGTTGCATCAGTTACACGCCTACACTGCGCAGTCATTGCCGGATGAAATCATTTGGGGCGCGAGTATGCCGGGTGAACTGGGTGTCGAAGCCGAGATTCCCATTGCGAGCTACGGTACCTCTAATATTGGCACCATGAAACGTGTTTATCGGAACGGCCTTGGAGCGCGTTACGGTCGAACCATGCAGGTCATTGCCGGTATCCATTACAATTTTTCGCTACCCGAGGCTTTCTGGGCACGGTCACATTCCCTAGCCGGCAGTACAGCGCCCATGAAAGTTTGGCAGACCGAAGGGTACTTGGCGCTGATACGCAATTTCCAACGCCATGGCTGGCTTCTGAACTTTCTCACCGGCAGTTCGCCTGCACTGAGCCGCTCATTTATTCGAGGCGACGTACCGTCCCACTTAAGTATTGGTGAAGAACAAACATTGTTCGGCGAATTCGCGACATCGTTAAGAATGGGGGACTTAGGGTATACAAGCTCAGCCCAAGACGGACTGCAGATTTGCTACAACCAGATCGAGACCTATATCGAAACGCTGACCAACGCGATCATGACGCCTTACGAGGGATATCAATCGCTCTCCAAAAAACAAAACAACGAGCTGCTTCAGCTTAATCAAGGTCTGCTGCAAATCGAGAATGAGTTCTACAGCGCTATTCGCCCCAAGCGAGTGACACAGTCGGGTGAGGCGCCGTTGCGAGCACTAGAAGATCGCGGCATCGAGTACGTCGAGGTCAGGTGCCTTGACATCAACCCCTTCACGCCACTGGGTTTAGACAGCGAAACTATTGCATTGGTCGATACATTTTTGCTCAGTTGTATTTTATCAGACAGCCCACTGTGCGATGCGAACTCACGTGACATAGACAACACCAACACGCAGCGCGTCCTAAATTTTGGTCGAGATCCGCAGCTTAAGCTTCTGAACAGCGAGGCTGGTGAAGTCTCTCTCGAGCAGCTCGCGGCACCGATTATGGATGCAATGAACGAAGCGGCTGCCTGGCTTGACCAATGCGGACAAACCAATCGACACCGCGATGCCGTCGCTATGGCCAATTCACGCGTGCGGGGAACAGCAGAAACGCTGTCAGGGCGAATGCTGCGAGAGCTCGACGAACGGCGCGTGGACTATTCGACATTGGTCGGTGAATATTCAGCGCGCTGGGACGCTGACTTTCAGCGTTTCACGCTGCCCCAGACCATCAAGACAAGCCTGGCTGACGAGGCGATCACCTCACTGCGCAAACAACGAGAGATCGAAGCCGCCGATACTCTCGCGTTCGAAGATTTTCTTAACGGGTTCTACGCACAATACGTGCGTTGAACCCAGTCGCTGTGCAGACAACCGCCTGAAAAAATAGGGTTAGCTATCCGCCGCGACGACCGACAACAACTCAACTTTAAAGACCAGCACTTCGTTAGGCCCAATTGCACCGCCTGCACCACCTGCACCATAGGCAAGTTCAGAGGGTATCGTCAGCTCGTACTCTGCGCCTTCGCTCATCAACTGCAACGCCTCAGTCCATCCAGGAATGACCTGAGTAACACCAAACGTGACCGGCTCGCCGCGACTGTAGCTACTGTCGAATACCGAACCGTCGGTGAGGCGTCCCTCGTAGTGAACTTCGACCGAGTCTGCAGCGGTTGGCTTCGCGCCCGTGCCCTCGCGAACGATGCGATACTGCAAACCACTGGCAGTCATTTGCACACCTTCGGCAGTCGCATTTTCTGCTAAATAGGCCTGACCTGATTCCAACGCGACGCCACCTGCAGCCTGCATTTGCGCCTCTTGCTCAGCTTGCATTTTTTCCTGAAGCGCCATCATCTCAGCATTGATCTCTTCGTCAGTCATCTTCGCATCCGCACCTGAAAGCGCATCACGCAGGCCGTCTGAAAACGCGTCGGCATCAATCGGAACGCCCTCAGCTTTCATCCGTCGGCCCATGTTCATTGCAATACCGTAACTGATTCGCTGCTCTTGACTCTCTAAACTCATAACAGGTGTCTCCGTGGGTTGATCACAAGCGGTCAAGCCGACACCAATCAGTGCGGCAATCGCGACAGATTTAACGGTGAATTTCGAGACAATACTCGGGTTAAACATGGCAGGTTGTCCTGTGTGAAATAGTTAAAAGATAAGCGCTGCATATTACGCGGCTCGCCGGAGACTTGCTACCGCCCTAGGAGGGTCTCTAAACGATTAATTAAGTCGGTACTGGCAAGTTCTGGAAGGTGGCTGAGGTTGCGTGCGATGCACTCTCCCTCACGCCTGAGTGCGTCAACATCAACGGCGCCACAAAGAATCTGAGCAAGTGTCTTCTCCGCTTCCAGTTCGAGACGCAATAAAGCGCGCCGGTCCTCCAGGCGCTGTGGATTTTGCCCCCAGACAACGCGCTGTTGCCTCAACGGCAACACAACAGAATCAACCCAAGGGCTAATCCGTTCCCGCAGAACACCCCACGCCTCGGCGGTTAACAGATTACCCCGCCCCCCCAGCCAAGCAAGGAACATCGCCTCCAAGATAATAAGCCCATGCTGCTCTTGAAGCCCGAGCAAATAGTCGCGCACCTCCTCAGTCTCGTAACGCACAATGGCCCAGGACCAAAAATCTCTGTCTACATCACTTGTCATGGCTCATCGCCATCCTTATTTTTTCTCGGCGCGAGACGCGACGGATCCGATATTCCTCTTGTTGGGCAAAGGAGCGACTTTCGCAGGCCCTCGACCACGCTAACGCAACAGGCCGACGCGCTCTCGTATAATTCGCGCCACCGACGATGTCTCCATTGTGCTGTCTGACCCGACGCACTAGGTCAGTCGTGACACCAGTGTAAAACGTACCATCGGCGCACTCGACCAAATACACAAACCATGAATCCATCGAGTTTTTACTCATTAGATTTCAACGCTGTCATCCGAACATATTTTTTGAGAGTATATGATGCGACATACCCGGAGGCACTATGAGCGATAATATTACACACGTCACTGACGCTGATTTTCAAGATGAGGTTTTATCCTCAGATGTCCCTGTCCTCGTGGACTTTTGGGCCGAGTGGTGTGGACCGTGCAAAATGATTGCACCGGTACTTGAGGAAATAGCCAGCGAGTACGGCGATCAACTTAAAGTGTGCAAGGTCGATGTAGACGCCAATCCTGATCTACCCGGAAAATTTGGTATCCGCGGAATTCCAACGCTGATCGTCTTTAAGGGCGGCAGTGCAGTAGAAACAAAAGTAGGCGCGCTCTCAAAAACGCAACTCACTGAGTTTGTAGACGGTTGCCTCTAATCCAATCGCGTCGCACACCCAAAAAATCTCTTAACTCTTTGTAGACGCACCGCGAAAGCGGTGCTACCTTTCGGTTGTGGGCGTCATCACGCCTCAAACCCACTAGCAAACGCACTGACATTTTCCCATGTATTCGCGTCCACTATGGGTTTTCATTAGAAAAAATCTCTAACGCGCCAGAAATGGACAAACCAAACACTACTCCCCAAAAGCCACAGGTAAAACCGCGTGCAAGAAGAAGACACTAACATTATCGACTCGTCAGCCAGTGCGGCAGTCGACGTGAGCCCCGAGGCAGATTCATCGGACGCCTCAACCACTGACGACAAGCCCACAAAAACGCTCAAACTGAATCGGGCAGAGGCCTCCAAAGAAGATGAAGCCGCTCCCGAACAAACTCAAGAGCAAGCGAACTCAAGCGATACTGAGACGGCATCAGCGAGCGAAGACGGTGAAAATCAGGGTGGGGGACGCAACCGACGCAACCGCAACCGGCGTAACCGCCGTGAACCGCACGTCCCGTCAGAAAATCCACTGAGTCTCACGGAACTTAAGACCAAGACGATGCAAGAACTCATCGACATGGCCGTGGAGATGGGCATCGAAAACATGGCCCGCTCACGAAAGCAGGACCTTATTTTCTCGCTGCTGAAGCGGCATGCGAAAAGCGGTGAAGACATTTACGGCGACGGTGTTCTGGAGATTCTTTCCGACGGATTCGGATTTTTACGCTCCGCGGACAGCTCATTTCTAGCCGGTCCCGACGACATTTATGTCAGTCCCAGTCAAATTCGCCGCTTTAACTTGAGAACAGGCGATACCGTTACGGGAATGATTCGTCCGCCCAAAGACTCAGAGCGTTATTTTGCATTGCTCAAAGTCAGTGAAGTGAACTTCGAATCGCCCGAGACAGCAAAAGCCAAGATTCTTTTCGAAAACTTAACCCCGTTATTTCCCGATGAGAGGCTCACCCTTGAGAAGGGGAATGGCTCTTCCGAAGACTTGACGGGACGCATCATCGACTTGTGTTCTCCCACTGGAAAAGGCCAGCGGGGATTATTGGTGGCACCACCCAAAGCGGGTAAAACCATCATGATGCAGAGCATGGCGCAGTCCATCATTAGCAATAATCCCGAGTGCTATATCATCGTTCTACTGATCGATGAGCGACCTGAAGAAGTAACTGAAATGCAACGGTCTGTCGGCGCGCGTGGTGCCGAGGTTGTTGCGTCGACATTTGACGAACCGCCGTCGAGGCACGTTCAGGTCGCCGATATGGTGATTGAAAAGGCAAAACGCCTCGTCGAACACAAGCGTGATGTTGTTATTCTTTTAGACTCCATTACCCGTTTAGCAAGGGCTTACAACACGGTCGTCCCCAGTTCAGGAAAAGTCCTAACCGGTGGTGTCGATGCGCACGCGCTCGAACGCCCAAAGCGTTTCTTTGGCGCCGCCAGAAACATCGAGGAAGGGGGCAGCCTTTCCATTATTGCAACGGCGCTCACTGAAACCGGGTCGAAGATGGACGAAGTCATCTACGAAGAATTCAAAGGTACCGGCAACATGGAACTCCACCTCGATCGAAAGATCGCGGAAAAGCGCGTGTATCCGGCAATTAATATTCGACGCTCAGGAACGCGCCGGGAAGAACTGCTGACCGGTGAGGACGAGCTGCATCGCATGTGGATCTTACGTAAGTTACTCCACGGCATGGAAGATCTGCCCGCGATCGAGTTCTTACTCGATAAGCTTAAAGACACCAAGTCTAACGACGAGTTCTTCCGATCAATGAAGCGTAAGTAGTTTCGGCGCACAGTGTGCGCCTACGCCCTGTCTTGCTCATTTTGCGCGTCAGTTTCAAGACGCAGTGACCCGCTCTGCATTCATCTATGTCATGCTGTAGAAAATGAAAAGCTGAAGACGACAGTATGAAATTTCGGGACCTACGCGACTTCCTCGCCACGCTAGAAGCGAATGGCGATTTGGTGCGAATCAAAGAAGAAATCGATCCAAATCTAGAAATGACAGAGATCGCCGACCGCACGTTGCGTGGCGGTGGACCAGCACTGCTGTTTGAAAACCCAAAGGGCTATGACGTGCCGCTTCTGGCCAATCTTTTTGGCACTGAGAAGCGTGTTGCACTGGGCATGGGCGCGGACTCAACGGAAGCGCTGCGTGAAATTGGTGAGCTTCTTGCCTATTTACGCCAACCTGATCCGCCCAAGGGTATGCGAGACCTGATTGACAAAGCCCCGCTGCTCAAGAAGGTGCTCAACATGGGCCCCAAAACGATCAGCCGCCCACCGTGCCAAGAGATCGTCATCAAGGATGATGCTGTCGATCTGACCACGCTTCCAATTCAAACATGCTGGCCGGGCGATGTTGGCCCACTGGTGACATGGCCTCTGGTGATCACACGCGGACCTGAAAAACCGCGTATGAATCTGGGTATTTACAGAATGCAGCTTCTGGGGCGCAACAAGCTGATCATGCGCTGGCTGTCGCATCGTGGCGGCGCTCTCGACTTTCGAGACTGGACATTAAAACGCCCGGGGGAACCCTACCCAGTGGCTATCGCATTGGGTGCAGACCCCGCCACAACGCTCGGTGCGGTGACGCCCGTGCCCGATGCGCTGTCAGAATACGCGTTTGCAGGGCTACTGCGCGGCGGTAAGACCGAGCTGGCCAACTGCGTGACACCTGCGTGCAGAGACAACGAGCTTTTGGTTCCGGCGCACTCTGAAATTATTTTGGAAGGCTATATAGATCCCACCGAAATGGCCAATGAAGGGCCATTTGGCGATCATACTGGCTATTACAACGAGGTTGAAAGCTTCCCGGTCTTTACCGTACAAACAATGACGACCCGCAAAAATCCGATCTATCACAGCACTTATACGGGCAGGCCGCCGGACGAGCCCGCAATTCTTGGCGTCGCCTTAAATGAGGTCTTTGTACCTTTACTGCAAAAACAATTCCCAGAGATTGTGGACTTCTATTTACCCCCTGAAGGCTGCTCTTACCGTATGGCAGTGGTCAGTATTCGCAAAGAATACCCAGGGCACGCAAAGCGGATCATGTTGGGCATTTGGAGCTTTTTGCGGCAATTTATGTACACCAAGTTCATCATTGTGACTGACGAGGATGTTGATGTCAGAAACTGGGAAGATGTGATTTGGGCCATGACAACTCGCATGGATCCTCGTCGCGATTCGGTCTTTATCGACAACACCCCCATTGATTATCTCGATTTTGCATCACCGGTTGCGGGCCTTGGCTCTAAAGTGGGTATGGATGCGACAAACAAATGGGAGGGTGAAACCGAGAGAGAATGGGGTTCATCGATTCAAATGGATTCAGAGGTAAAAGCGCACGTCGATTCGCTTTGGGACTCTCTCGGAATCAACTTGCCTGGACGCCAACGCTAAGTGCTGGCAAGGAAGAGGGTACCCAGCGCCGTTACGATGTCAGCCGAGCGGTGCCTCGCATAGTAATCGGTCAGTAGCTGCTGGCCCTGATCGCCCGACATCGCCTGCGCTTTTGCGATGATCAAGCCGGTTTCAGCATCGTCCGAGCGCGTATGTTCAGCCAACGTCGTAAGCTTGCTGATCAGCGTATCGGGGTTCGACACCCTTAACTGGGCGAGCACAGCCGTTGCCTCAACAGGCCACCCCTTGTCAGCCAAACCGAGCAACTGAGCCTCCACATCTGAGGACGCACCGACCCGCAATAAGTGCCCAGCATATAACGCACCAAAAACGGGATCGTGTTTCTGATGCGCGGACGCGCTTTGCCACAGACGCTTTAACTTATCGCGTTTTTGAGCAGTCGCGAGCTGCCGAGTAAATACCCAGTCGCGGGCCTCTTTCCGATAGATCTCAGAAAACCAAGACACTCGCTCAAGCTTGCCAAGTTTCTGATTGAACGCAGCGTCCCGACCGGCGAGCAAGTCCGTGAAGCTCTCTTGTACGAGCTCGGACTCTCGATTTTCTTTACGCTTTTCAAGCCAGCGACCCACACCGGGGGCAATGCCGAGTAATGCGACAAGCGCTCGGTACACCAGCCTAAACGCGAGTAAAAAAAAGACCGCCATAATGCCGAGCGCGACGACCGTACTTTCAATACGATAGTCACCGCGCTGTAACAGCACATAGCCGGGATCGTGCGCCAACATCGACACGAGTGCCACCCCCGCAGTCAAACCCAGAATCACGAGCAACAGGGGACCACGCACTAGGGTGTCTCCTCAATACGGGCAGGGACAGCCAGAGGTTCTGGTGTGCCCTCAAAGTCGCGAAATATGCGCAATGTCGCTGACAAATCTGGCAGCAGCGGCACAAAATCCGTCGCAGCAAGCGACTCTAATGACTCGATGACACTGTTTGATCGGGCATCGTCAGAATGCGTATGCGTCCGAATAAAACGCTCAGCGCGCAGGAGAGCACTGCCGTATTGATTTTGATCACCCATCAACAGGGCCACCCTCGCCTGCTCCAGCATCGCCGCCAACGCCATTTGCGATAGCGGCAGCCAGGTATCGGGCAGAGGACGCATCTCAGACGATTCAATCGTGGTCACAACGAAATAACGCGAGAGCATTGAGAGCGTCCTCGCCCAGACCGACAGATCCCCGTCAGTCATGTCTGTGCTCAGATCGTTGCCCGCTAACGCACTGAATGAACCGGCGATGACAAATTCGAGCAGACCGATTTGTTCCTCCAACGCATTGAGACGGGCCAGAAGGCCCGCAATATCGACATGAGGGAGTGCACGAAGACCGGCAACATCAGAGGCAACAGATTGTCGAACAGTATCGGCGGTCGTATTACCAACCCCGGCAAGCAGACGATCTGCCGTCACCAGTAAACGCTCTGCACCCTTGACGTCTCGCGCGACGCGCAGTCGCTGACTGGCCATCCGCACATTAAACTCAGCTTCCGCCAGACGCCACGCGCGCTGATCTAAACCTGACATTCGTGAAAGCTGTTGTTCGGCGCGCCGGAGTTGCTGAGTCAAGCGACTTTCCGACGCTTGAAGGAGCTTTAACTCCTCAGTCAGACCTCTAATTTCAGCCGACTGAACCTCCCGCAGCGTATCTAGCTCACGCTTTATTGATGTGTCTAGAAGTTTAGAAATATCGTCTCGAAGGGCCTTATCAGCACCCTCAAACTCCTTGATGCGTGTCTTCATTGCCGCCTGTTCTTCCAGAACATCGGTAACAAGGGGCATCACGTAATAGTACAATGCACCGCCCGCGACGGCCAAAACGAGTAGCAGTAAGACGACCGTAAAGCGGCCAACCAAACTCGCCATTCGGCGCGTTTTCACACCACGTTGCTGCTCGCTCATCCACCCTCCTTGATAACGCCATTATCCCCTAAGGCAATTGCGCAATGACTCGCAGCAATGCCTCGTCGCTTGCTCCCTCAGCTACTATACGCGATTGCCAACCGAGCTCTTGAGCGGTCTCCGCTACGCGTTGTGAAGGCACAACAATGCGGTGCACGTTGAGCACCTGTAAATCCTGCTCTAAACAGAGTTGAGACAAGCGCTGTAAAGTCTCGCCGCTGGCCACATGCACAACACTCGGCTCATCCAGACTGACAGCTCGGCGTAGATCATCAGTCGAAATCATAGGCCAAGTGCGACGGTAACAATCCACTGTCGTGACCTGAATATTGTGTGACGATAACGCCTCGCTCAGGAAGTCGCGACCCCCCTCTCCCTTAATGATAACGGCATGAGTGGGCATGCTATAAGTCGCCTCAAGCAACTCAAGAATACCCTCGGAGTCCTCTCTGACCGGACTGCTCGCTTGAATTCCCGCATCAGCCAGGGCGATGCGAGTCCGAAGTCCAACCGCAATCACCTGCACTAGTGACGACTCACTACCCTGGGTCATCCCAGACAACCCATGGCGCACCGCGTTAACAGAAGTAAAAATATAGATCGTTGTCGCCACGGGGGTACTGTCCGTATCCCAGGAAACCCCCGTCGACTCAATGGCCATCAAAGGCAGTTGAATCGCAATATGGCCAGCGTCTGAAAGCCTTCGACCCAGACGCTCAGCGTCATCAGTCGCCCGAGTGACAACAACGCGCGTCACGATCGTGCGGCTTTCAGCACGTCGGCAGCTCCTTGCGCGAGCAACGCGTCAGCCACTTCAAGGCCCAGCACTTCGGGGTCTGACCCACGCGCTTCCACCGCAATTACTTTGCGGCCATCGGGCGAACCCACACGAGCGCGCAACCACAAATTTTCACCCTCCGATACCGCATAACTGGCTATCGGCACATCGCAACCGCCATCGAGCTTTCGCACCACTGCTCGCTCAGCAATCACACGACGGGACGTCTCGCTGTGTGCAAGAGGACTTAACAACTCAGCAACGCGAGTATCAGCGTCTCTGTATTCAATACCTACCGCACCTTGCCCACCTGCAGGGAGCAGAAAATCCTCATCAATCGCGGCACCAATACGATCGTTAAAGCCCAGGCGCATTAACCCGGCACATGCGAGGATAATCGCATCGAATTCACCGGCATCTAGTTTTGCTAAACGGGTATTCACATTCCCCCGAAGAAAGCCGATCTTGAGGTCAGGTCGCTGCTGCATGACTTGGCACGACCGCCTGAGACTGGAGGTACCTAGACGCGCGCCCTTCGGAAGGGCATCAAAACTCGTTACGCCCACCAGCGCGTCTCGGGGATCCTCTCGTTCACAAATAACACCTAAGGTCAGCCCGTCGGGTAACGCCATGGGTACATCTTTCATTGAGTGAACGGCAATATCGGCACGCCCATCCATGAGCGCTGTTTCAAGCTCCTTAACGAACAAGCCTTTACCACCGACCTTATATAACGGCGTGTCCAAAAGCTGATCACCGCGCGATGTCATTCCCAGTAGCTTTACCTCGATACCGGGATGATGTCGTTTCAACTCTGCTTGTACGAAATACGCTTGCCACAGTGCCAGAGGACTCTCTCGAGTCGCTATTGTGATTGAATCCATGCTTCCCCCTATTTCTTTTAAGACTACCACCCGCACAAGCAACGGTTCTCACCTGATACACTAACAAGCAGTCCCACAAGAGAAGTTTATCGCGTGTCCAGTTCTATAGACAGTCATACCAGTCAAACATGGGGTGGTCGATTCAGTGAAGCGACTGACGCCTTTGTGCAAGAGTTCACTGCGTCTTACTCATTTGATCACGTGCTCGCACGTTATGACATTGAAGGTTCGAGAGCGCACGCTCTGATGCTCAATGCGTGCGGAATTCTGACAAACGAGGAACTCGCCGACATTCGTCGAGGTCTCGAGCAAGTTGAGACTGAGATATCAGCGGGCAATTTCAAATGGCGTGTCGAGCTTGAAGACGTGCACATGAATGTAGAGGCACGACTCATTGAGATTATCGGCGACGCCGGTAAAAAGCTACACACGGGACGATCGCGCAACGATCAAGTCGCAACCGATATCAGGCTCTACCTGCGCGAAGCCATCGTGAGTATTCGCGGTCAAATGACGCGCCTGAGAACAGGGCTCATCGATCAAGCCGAAACCTATGCTGAAACGATCATGCCGGGATTTACTCACTTACAAGTCGCCCAGCCCGTAACCTTTGGACACCATCTTCTCGCATGGAATGAGATGCTCTTGCGCGACGACGGTCGGCTTGCTGACTGCGCACAGCGCCTGAATTATTGCCCCTTGGGTTCAGCCGCACTCGCGGGGACCTCTTACCCGATTGACCGGCAACTGACCGCAAGCACACTGGGCTTTTCGGGACCGACAGAAAACTCTCTGGATTCTGTGTCTGATCGAGATTTTGCGATCGAATTCACGTCGGCCGCGGCGATTACCATGATGCACTTGTCCCGCATGGCTGAAGAAATGATTATTTGGACCAGTGCCCAGTTCAATTTTGTGGACCTGCCAGACCGATTCTGTACCGGCTCGTCAATCATGCCCCAGAAGAAAAATCCCGATGTGCCCGAACTTATACGAGGGAAGGTTGGGCGTGTGCAGGGGCACTTAGTTGCCTTGATTACACTGATGAAAGGTCAACCCCTTGCCTACAACAAAGACAACCAGGAGGATAAAGAGCCCCTATTTGACACCGTGAGAACCGTGCACGATTCACTCATGGCGCTCGCCGACTTGGTTCCCGCGATGAGGGCAAAACCCGACGCCATGCGCCGAGCGGCAGGTCTTGGCCATCCAACGGCGACAGATCTTGCAGACTATTTGGTCCGCAAAGGCATTGCCTTTCGCGATGCCCACGAAATTGTGGGTACGGCCGTAGGCTTAGCAGAAGCAAAAGAAATAGACGTTGCCGAGCTATCACTGGAGACTCTGAAAGGCCTTTGTAATGCCATTGAAGAGGATGTATTCAAAGTGCTGACCCTCGACGGATCGGTCGCCGCTCGCGATCACATTGGCGGAACCGCGCCCGCACAAGTTCGGGCTGCAGCATCGCGCGCGCGCGCGGCCTTAGGCTGTGACTCAGACTAGGGCCGGTAGTGGAGAGAGGCTTGAAAAATAATATCCGGCGCACTTTCCACAACAATGTCCTCTGCGAAACTCACATCAAGGGCCCAATGGCGACCTAAACTCCGCCTCAGTCCCAAACTCAGCATACCGGCAGGCTCGCCCAGCGCTTTAAGATCACTGTTTAAAATCGCGCTGTGACTGTCAAACTGAGCAAGCAGCGCCCAGTGGCTATTGAGCAGCCATTCCATTGATAAGCCAGCGAATCCAATCCACTCTTTTTGCCGGGGGCCCAGCAATGGACTCGATCCCACATGCGTCACGCCGAGCTGCCCGTGCCAGTAAAAGGGTAAATCACTCTGGTGCGCACCGCTAAATCGCGCCACAGAGTAAACGTCAGAAGCTCCGCTACCGGTCCATTCATCAGCGCTCCCCGTCGAGGCCTCATACCCAATTGCATACGCGATTTGCAGATCTTTTTGCCGCTCTGCCCTATGGGCCAGCTCAAAAGTCAGGTCATTACGACCTGATGCTGACCTATCCAAACTGACGCCCTGCGTCCGTCCGTCAAAGTAATATCGAATTTGGTCTTCGGGTACCGCACTTCGACCCCCGTCGCTCATACCAAACGCGCTGTGCCAGCGATTCACATAAGAATCGATGAATCCACCGCTGTGACGAGTCACCGGAAGAGTTGCACTGACCTCCCACATCGGCGATAAGCCCCAACGAACACGTAAACTCTGACGTTGCGACTCGCCATCAAAAAAAAGTTGCTCGTTGTTGGACGCTTGGGCCACAAAATGCGTCGCAAGATCGGTGTGCGCAGTCACCGACAGACCCTCACGGATATCAGCGGTGCGCTGCGAAGGAATACCGATCAGCGCGACCAGAGGCGATAAATTTTCGACCCACAACGGGGCATGAATTCGCTCAGCTACGGCTAAGCGCGGTGCGAGCGCCACAAGCACCGCGGCAAGGACCAGACCACTCTTTCTCACCAATCGATCTTCTCATCCGCGTGCGCAGCAAGTTCTCTGAGAAAAAGTGGGCGAAAGGCCTCGTCGCTTCTCGTATCGAACCAATCACCCGCTGACTCTCGCCATACAAAGTGAAATCCACCACCGGGAGTTGCGAGCCAGAGTTGCTCAACAGCCGGTTGTCGACTCAAAACAAACGTGACGCCGTTAACGAACTTTACGTTTAGAACACCTTCTGCCCCCGCAATATCCGGGTCGGAGTCCAGGTCTTCAAGTCGCGTTTCTACGTCCTCGAATGTTTGATCGATGCATTCGTAGTATCGGGATGATGCGGCCATTGCAGCTCCTATTGTTCTCCAGCGGCGAAACAGTATTGACTCATGCAACTCGAGTCACGATCACATCCTAACAGCTGATATACTTTCTGTTTTATAAATGGTGTTTCTGGTGCGAAAACTGACTCTTCCCTGTATCGCTCTGATACTGGCGCTGAACCTAGGGTGCGGACAGCCCGGCGAACTTCGACACCCAGATCCAAAACCCGCCACTGCGAACTAGCGGCTAGCATGTCAAATAAACCAAACCTTCCAAACGGATTCGGCCTCCGACAAGGGACGCTAATGTGTGAAGACATAGCGATGCCCGAGCTGGCAAATCGGTTTTCAACACCGCTCTATGTTTACTCTCAAAGCGCCATTGTTACTGCATTCAATGAATGGCGTGCCGCCTTCGAAGGGGCAAAACACCTGGTGTGCTACGCCGTGAAGGCCAATTCAAATATCGCAGTCTTGAAGTTACTTGCCTCGCTAGGCTCTGGCTTTGACATTGTCTCAGGCGGCGAACTGCGTCGAGTGCTCGCCGCCGGTGGCGACCCCCAGAAAGTGGTTTTCTCAGGCGTGGGGAAATCAATGGCAGAGATCGATTTCGCGCTCAAGACAGGCATTCGATGTTTTAACGTTGAATCGGCCTCTGAGCTTGCACTCATCGAAAAAATCGCCGGGCAGTTGGGAAAAGTGGCGCCCATTTCAATTCGGATCAACCCCGATGTCGATGCGAAAACACATCCGTACATTTCAACCGGACTGAAAGCAAATAAGTTCGGTGTCAGCGCCGATGCCGCGATCGACCTCTATCGTGTTGCACAGGACTCCTCGTCGCTAAGACCCGTGGGTATTGACTGTCACATTGGCAGTCAACTGACCGAGATTGAGCCGTTTATCGAGTCCGTTTCTCATCTGCGCGACTTAGTGCTGGCACTCGGAGCACAAGGCATTGAGCTGACACACATCGATATAGGCGGCGGCTTGGGTATTCGCTACGACGATGAGCATATTCCCAGTCCTAAACACCTCATTTCAGCGGTCCGAGATCAGCTGGGTGACCTTGCCATGGAGCTCCTCATTGAACCGGGTCGATCCATTGTGGGAAATGCAGGTGCACTGCTAACCGAAGTCATGGTGATCAAAGCCGGGGAAACGAAACATTTTGCAGTAGTCGATGCCGCAATGAATGACCTATTGAGACCGGCTTTATACTCCGCGTGGCAAAATATCGTTGAGGTAGAGACGCAAGAAGGCAATCCCACAACTTACGATATTGTCGGTCCCGTCTGTGAGACCGGTGACTTCTTAGGAAAAGATCGGAGGCTCACGCTGGCCGAAGGAGACCTACTGGCCGTAATGGGATCGGGAGCTTATAGCTTTGCCATGTCGTCAAATTACAACACCCGTCCCCGGCCCGCCGAGATTCTCGTGTCCGGCGGTATAGCTCACGTCATTCGTGAGCGCGAACAGGTTGAAGATTTATGGGCCAGCGAACGGTTGCCGGAGCACCTCGTATGAAACTCGAATTCACAAAAATGCACGGCGCAGGTAATGACTTCGTGGTGATCGATGGTGTCAGGACGGCCGTTGAGCTGACACCAGAACACATTCAGTACCTTGCCAATCGGCACTCCGGGGTTGGCTGCGATCAGGTTTTACTGATTGAACCACCCAAACGCCCCGATGCAGATTTTGAATACAAGATCTTTAATGCGGACGGCTCTGCTGCAGGACAGTGCGGCAACGGCGCGCGCTGTGTCGGCCGCTTTATTCGAGAACAACGACTCTCGGGTAGTGATGCAATTACGCTCGAGGTTGGCGGCGAGCTAAGGCAACTGGTGATTACCAAAGACCTGCAAGTCAGCGCCGATATAGGCCCACCCAAACTGGCATTAAACGCAGTGCCGTGTCTGCTTGAGAGCGGCGGTATCGAGTGCGATCTGACGCTCGGCAACGTGACCCTAAAGGCGGGTATTCTGTCGATGGGCAATCCTCACGCAGTCGTTCTTGTCGATGACTGCGGAGCAACACCGGTCGAGAAGATTGGTCCGATGGTTCAAGCACTTGACGTCTTCCCAGAGGGCGTCAACGTTAGTTTCATGGAAATTGAGACAGCGAGTGCCATCAAACTCAGGGTATTTGAGCGTGGGGTCGGTGAGACATTGGCCTGCGGATCAGGCGCCTGCGCCGCCGTGGTGCACGGCATCCGACTGGGACTATTGTCAACCAACGTGACAGTGACACTGCCCGGGGGTAAGCTCGAAGTGACTTGGGAAGATGAAGACGCACCAGTGTGGTTGGCTGGACCTGCGGAAACCGTCTTTGAAGGAAAACTGACACTGCAGTGAGTTGTAAATGAACGACGCGTCAACAGTACCAGAGGCCGTAAGTGCAGCGATTGTCAGCGATTATCTGCGCGCACATCCCGATTTTTTTGATCAAAACCCAGACGTACTGGGAGAATTAAAGCTCGCGCACGTGAGCGACGGCGCAGTATCACTCGTTGAACGCCAGGTGGCACTTTTACGCGAGCGTAATGCGGAATTAAGGCGTCGTTTAGACGGCTTAATGGCGCGAGCGGAGCAAAATGAGGCGCTACTGCAGGCGACGCAAGAGGTCATTTCAGCGCTGGCAGAGCGCAGCTCGAAAGACGACATCGCCAGTCTTTTCTGCGGCCTTGTGAAAAAGAGCTTCGACGTCGAGCTGGTGGCATTTCACTGGTCTGGTGACAAAGGCGACGACCCCTCGAACGTTGTTGCGTCGCATTTACTGGGTAACAAAAATGCCACAAGTGGCCCTCTGCGCGCTCACGAACTCAAAGCGCTGTTTGATGAAGAGGCCGCAGAAGGCTCGGCCGCACTTGCGCGGCTTACAACGCGACAACACGAGTCTGCTGTTATTGCCGTAGGGTCGGTGGACGCCACACGCTATGGTACTGGCGAGGGGACACTCTTCCTCGAATACTTAGCGGATGTCATTTCAAGCTTACCCATTAACCGACCCGTGGACTAACGCCTTGTCCGATCAAACACTTGATCAGGCAGTCGGCGAATTCCTGCAATACATTGATGTTGTTCGAGGGTACTCATCGCACACGATTGCAAACTATCAAAGAGATCTCAAAAAGCTGATTAGCTTTTGTACTGAACGTGACATCTCGCATCCTGATCAACTGAATCAATCGTTGCTCAGGCAGTGGGTAGCTGTATTGAATCGGAATACACTTTCCGCGACATCGATTCAG
>ENA-ORDA01000667-ORDA01000667.1-marine-metagenome-genome-assembly--contig:-NODE-667-length-32544-cov-6.216959_pt1 | contig 32544 bp, 25 predicted proteins | sample MGYA00237778_ERZ508506 | MGnify/ENA primary metagenome ERZ508506 (study PRJEB26177, sample SAMN06267891) | marine metagenome | isolation source: Monterey Bay, California, USA | place: Pacific... | reverse complement strand
GTGAGGAACGCCGACCGAATTTTAGTCTTTGAAAACGGTTCGATTATTGAGCAGGGAACTCATGATAATTTAGTGGATATGAGTGGGAAATACGCAACTCTGTGGCGCGTTCAGACAGGTAGTAATATAGAATAAATCTTAGAATTCTAACACAAAAATATATATTAGCGATTGTTTTCCTTTAACCTGAGTAAGATGCTAAATCATAGCGATACTAAACTAAAAAGCCTAAAGTTGAACCGTCGCAACAGCGTTATATTCGCCGTTTTGATGCTTTCGATTACTGCAATTGCACTTCCAGTTGCTGCAGAGACAACAAACCCAGCTACAGTTGACTGGTTGAATGATGGAGAAAACGACGGGCTACAACTTGTCACCTTCTTCCTCTTCTTCGTCGGCTACATCTCAATGGGTGCGGCTTTCGTCTTCTTCATGAGTGAGAGAAGCAACGTTGCTAAGGAATACAGAACCACAATGACAATCTCTGCATTGATTGTTGGTATTGCTGCATTCCACTACTACTACATGCGTGGTGTATATGTCGACCACCAAGTAGTTTCAGTCGAGTACCGTTACATGGACTGGATCATTACAGTTCCATTGATGGCTCTCAAATTCCCAAGCCTTGTTGGCAAGGATGCAATCACAGATGCTAAGTTCGCTGGACTTGGTTTCACTGGTATCTGTTTCACAGGTGCTCTCATCATGATTGGATTCGGATATGTTGGTGAAGCGGGCCTCATGAACGGTATGCTCGCACTCATTCTTGGAGGAGTCGGCTGGGCTATGATCATGGTCGCCACAGGTCTTCCATTCGGTCTCTATGACGGTCTTGGTGTTGATAACAGCAAGATTAAGGATGAACTCAAGTGGAGTACAGATGCACTTCGTACATTCATCCTTGTTGGATGGATCATTTACCCACTCGGTTACCTCTTCAGCCCAGAAGTCGAAATTATCGACATCGGTGCCAAGGGAGAACTTTGGATGGGTATTGCATACAACATTGCTGACATGATTAACAAGATCGGTTTCGGTATTGTTGCATGGATGGGTGCTAAGAAAGCAACCGAAGCAATGAATGCTTGATTGAGTTATTCATCATAATAGATCCAGATTGGAAGAGGGTGCTTTAGCACCCTCTTCCTTATCTTTGCTGAGTTATACTTCGCAACATGTTCTCAAGTGAACGTGTTGGGAATAATCTCTGGTGAACCAAACTAAGTGGCCACCAGAGTAACGTATACCCAAGGACCAATACGCTCGCAGAAGAAAGCCCTAAGTTTAGATTAGCAAAAATGCTTAGAGGAATGAAGTGAACAACGTAAAGCGTCAAAGAGAGCCTTCCTAGATGGTGAATGCCTATCTTTGAGTTCCTATTCTCGAGCATTGCCCATATGAGAAGCACGCCTGTTAAGGCTGCAATCAAGAAAGCTGTATTTGCTGGAAAGAATGTCAACATAGCTTCACCCGATGGTTGGGCAAACGGTATTTTTTCCTGTATCGACTTATACAAGAAATAAGCACTAATAGAAAATCCTGCAAAACCAAGGATCAGTAATGTTCTTCGAGATGGATTGAAGTTGTTGAGTGAAGCTCCGAATAGCGAAAACAAAATCCAAGGTAGAAGGGGATACGTTCCTGTTAGCAAAAGATGTTTGACATGTTCAAGCAGACTTCCAACGAAGGTTCGGTCGTCCCAGTCCAATGCTTCATGTCCTGAAAGAAGAATTTGATTCAGTGTGATAATACCCACTCCAACAAGAATTGTTGCCCGTATATTCTTGCTTATTCGAACCCATAATGGGGCCGTTAGGTAAAGTAGGGCAAATAATGTGAGGACACCTGGTGAGAAAGGATCAAATCGTTGTGGCGCAGAGATGTTGACCAGTATTTGTGCTGCATACAGAAACACAAATCGAATTAACGCCTTACGTAACGTCCATTTCGACTGAACCGTAACCCATCCTCCAACTGTAACGAATAGTGGGGCTGCTAAGCCTCCTAAACCTCCTATAATAAGAGCGAGAAGACTTGTTGTTGAGGCATCAGACGGAGCCCACGTAGCCGCAGAATGAACCATGACCATGAGGAGAATTGCGACGCCTCGTAATTGGTCGATGTCTTTGCGACGACGCATTTGCTCTCACCGTTGACTTCGAACGTATTCAACGGCATTTCTGAATATCTGTAGCCCTGCGCCTTCCCACTCATCTTCATTGAGCTTCATTGATGTGTGCTCTGGGTGAAGCCACATTGTGTAGAATGCTTCTGGATGAGGCATTAATCCAAAGACGAGTCCTGTTGGGTCGCATATTCCTGCAATGTTACGCATGCTTCCATTCGGACTTAGAGGGAATGGTAGTAAATCATCTGAAAGACCCGCCCCTGGTTCAGTAGATGGATCAACATAGCGTACTGTCAATTGGTGATTAGATGAGAGACGGTCGAGTTCGCTATTTGTTGGCATGACGAAACGCCCTTCTCCGTGACGCACTGGGCATTCAATTCGTTGAATTCCTTTTGTCCATATGCATGGGCTTTGGGAGTCGAATTCTAATGTAACCCAGCGGTCCTCATATCGTCCAGTATTATTGAGTGTCAGACTAGCACGTTGAATTAAATCAGGCTCAAGAGAGGCATTCTCCGGACCAGGAAGTAGACCAGTCTTGACCAGTGCTTGGAATCCATTACAGATTCCAATAATGGGTTTTCCTGAACTAACAAATTTCTGAAGTTGTTCTCGTAGTGCAAATCGAAGACGATTGCCGAGTAAGCGGCCGCTTCCAAGATGATCTCCAAAAGAAAAACCACCAGGGACAGCGAGAATGTCGAACTCTTCTAGACTTCGATTTCCTTGTACGAGATTATTGACGTGAAGGCGTTCGGAAGTGCCTCCAACCATATCGAATACAGCTGCTGTTTCACGATCGCAGTTAATTCCGAAACCAAAGAGAACTGCTACACGTACATTACCACTCATTCAGACCCCTCCGGTCATATCAAGTGCTTCTTTCCATGACTTGGTTAAGTCAGCAACATTCGCTTGAATCAATTCATCATAACCATCTTCGATGATCAGGTTCTGTGTGTCGGTGACCATTCCTATCAAATGGATATCTGCATCACTCATGGCTTCAATAAATTGCATTTCGTGTTCAGAATCTACTGCTACAACGATTCTACCAAGGGATTCACTCCAGAGTCGCGAAAATGAATCTCCTTCTCCAATTCCATCAATATCGATAATGGCTCCTAATCGTCCACCAATACACATTTCGGCTACGGCTACGGCAAGACCCCCTTCACTGCAATCATGCGCAGTTCTAATCAATCCATCCTGAATGGTTTTCGAGAGTCTTCGATAGATGTCGAGTTGGCGTTCTGGTTCAGGTAAGCGAGGAACACTGCCCCCTATGCCTGCTGTGAGGTTCTTCTCAGTCAGATGATATGCCACTTCTGAAGCACCTAATTCATTCTTACTATTTCCAACTAAGTAGATACGCTGTCCGTGTTGTTTGAAATTCGATGTTGCTGTATTTCGTACGTCGACGTGATTGCCAAAGAGAGAGAAAAGCATCGTTGGTGGAATAGAAATTTTATTTGGCCAAACACCGTAATCGTTCTTCATCGAATCTTTACCGGAGACGCATGGAAGCCGATATGCTCGGCAAACACGCTCTAATTCTCGATTTGCTCGAACGAGTTGAGCGAGTTTGAATTTGCCATCTGGTGTCTTTTCTGATTCAATCGGATCTGGCCAGCAGAAGTTGTCAAGTCCAGCCATTTTATCGATATCAACACCAACGCAGACTGCGTTTCGTACTGCTTCGTCGATTGCTGCAGCGACCATTGCTCCTGCATCGATATCGGAGTACCTTGGAGCGATTCCACATGAGACAACGATTCCTTGCGGATTGCCATGAATTGGAGCAATGAGGCCAGCGTCACCTGGGCCATCTCTTTCTTTTCCAACGAATGGCTTAACTGCTGTTTGGGCCATGACTTCATGGTCATATTGGCGAACCCATGTTTCCTTAGAAGCAATGTTTGGTCGTGCAAGCATTTCCTCGAGTAGGATTGTGTTGTTGAGAGAAGCTGGTGGATTGAATTCCGGCTGCACTGGAGGAATCCATTCTGATTCTAACTCAAGTTGAGGAACACCATCATGAAGGAATTCGATTGGGAGGTATGCTACTGTTTCTTCACCATGCTTAACATGGAAATATCCTGAGTTTGTGAACTCTGCAACTACTGTTGCTTCTACTTCATGAAGTGCTGCAAGTGCTTCAAAGGCTTCAATGTCTTTGGGAGCCACTGCTACTGTCATACGTTCCTGTGATTCTGAAACGAGAATTTCCCATGATGAAAGACCTTCTTGCTTGAGTGGAACCTTTCCTAAGTCGATTTCACAGCCGTTTGTGTATTCAGCCATTTCACCAATTGATGAAGAAAGTCCGCCTGCCCCATTGTCTGTTATGCAGGTGATCAAACATGCATCACGAGCTTCAAGAATCATATCCATCATTTTCTTCTGAGTGATTGGATCTCCGATTTGTACGGCGCTTGATGGTGATTCATCTGTTAGTTCAAGAGAAGAAAACGTGGCTCCATGGATTCCATCGTAGCCAACTCTGCCACCAACCATGTACACCGCATCGCCTGGTGTTGGGTTCTTTTCATGCGATTCTCGTCCATCTGGAAGACGACGAGGCATGATTCCAACTGTTCCACAGTAAACCAGTGGCTTGCCAATATAGCGTTCGTCGAAAACGATGGCCCCATTGACTGTTGGGATACCAGATTCGTTTCCACCTACTCGAACCCCTGCATGAACGCCACGAAGAACGCGCGATGGGTGGAAAAGTGTAGATGGCAATTCACCTGTCCAAGTTGGAGGTCCGAAGCAGAATACATCCGTATTTGCAATAGGCCTTGCACCAAGTCCTGTCCCCAGAATATCTCTGTTCACACCGACGATGCCTGTCATAGCGCCGCCGTATGGATCGAGGGCGGATGGTGAATTGTGCGTCTCTGCTTTCATACAGATGCTCCAATCATCGTTCCATGCGATAACGCCAGAATTATCATGGAACACTGAGAGAAGCCAATCGACTTCTTTCGCCATCTCATGAGTTGGATTCATAATGTGGGTTTTGAAGAGTGAATCTATGATAGAATCTTCGTTTGTTTCAGTATCGATGTGATGGATTTTGCTTGCAAATATCTTGTGTTTACAGTGCTCACTCCATGTTTGTGCGAGACATTCCAGTTCAACATCTGTAGGAGCGTTTGTGGAAATACCCACTGAGTGGCGAGCTGTTTGGTGTTCAGTCATTCGATAGTGCGCTTGTATTGCCTGCATCTCTGTAAGATTGAGAGCGAGTAAACCATCAACTGATAGACGAATGAGTTCTTCATTCGCCACTTCTAGATCAATGATTGATGGAGATTGGCGTACAATTGTTGGCCTCTCTGGGAATGTGATAAGTGAATCATTTCCTGAAGAAAGATTGTCTTGGGTTACTAAGATTGCTCGCTCGATTAATGGGTTGTGAAGAGTTGATGCAAGCCATGCATTGTCAACAGTCTCTGGGAGATCTGTGAACACATATGTGGTGTAGGTGGATATTGCTGCGTTAATATCTGGGAAGAGGACTTGGAATCCGTCGTTTGCTGCAGCACCTGGATTATCGGTGACGCCTGGCTTGAAGCCAATTGTTACACAGAGAGAAGGGGTTTGGGGAAAGAAGTTCGAATCATGAATTAATGGAGTGTCAACTGCCCCAAATTCAATGATTGGATCGGAAAAGATGTCTTGGACGCGAGGGGCTATTGAAGACGCATCGTATTGACTGCGAATGAGATATCCACAGATGCTGCGAACGATGCCAACGTCGACTCCATGGTCAGCAATAAGTTGCCGACGTACAACGTCTCCACGTACATCGCGCATTCCTTCCGTTTGCAAAGGCGTGACTTCGATTCGAACATCGTGGACTGTCATTGCTTCCGACCCAAACAGAGTTCATCGCATACGCTCTTTGAACACTACGGCGGGCTTTACTGGGAAGAAAGAAGTGTTTTGAGGAAGTTTCCTGTGAAACTATTGACTTCTTCGGCCACTTCTTCAGGCGTTCCTGAGGTGACAATTTGTCCACCTCTATCGCCGCCTTCTGGGCCAAGATCGATGACGTGATCACTGCATTTGACGACATCGAGATGGTGTTCAATAACAATCACGGTATGGCCTTTAGATCGTAATTCGAGAAGAACATCGATGAGCATTTGTACATCGCTAAATGCTAATCCAGTAGTTGGTTCATCGAGAATGTATACAGTATGTTTGTGTGGAGGCCTGCGTAATTCACTTGCAAGTTTCACTCGTTGTGCCTCACCGCCCGACAATGTTGTTGCTGGCTGACCAAGTCGGATGTAAGATAACCCAACTGAATGAAGGGTTTCGAGTGTTCGGTGGATCTTGCGATGGTGTTCGAAGAATTTTACCGCTTCACCAACAGGCATTTGCAATACATCATGGATGTTCTTTCCTTTCCATGTCACTTCAAGACATTCTCTTGTGTAGCGCTTTCCATTACAAATATCACATTCAATCCATACGTCGGGGAGGAAATTCATTTCTAATTTTATCGAACCTGCTCCAGAACATGCTTCACATCGCCCACCTTTCACATTGAAACTGAAGGTTCCGGGAGTGTATCCTCGCTCTTTTGCTAAGGTTGTGTTTGAGAAAAGTTTTCTGATTTCATCAAAGACCTTGGTATACGTTGCTGCATTTGAACGAGGGGTTCTTCCAATAGGGGACTGATCAATGATGATGGCTTTGTCAACGTGTTCTAGACCTTTGATTTCTTTGTGTTTACCTGGGAGTTTTTCGCTGTTGTGAAGGTATCGTTGAAGAGATGGAGCTAGGATCCCTGAGATGAGAGAGGATTTTCCTGAACCTGAAACTCCAGTAACGGATGTAAAACAGCCCAGTGGAAGTTTTACATCGATGTTGCTTAGATTATTGTGCTCTGCCCCTTTGATTGTGAGCCATTTCTTTGAAGGTTTTTGCCTTTTTTCTGGAACTTTTATTGAACGCCTTCCTGAAAGATATGCTCCTGTAACGGAATCTTTTGCTTTCATGACTTTACTTGGTATTCCATTTGCAACGATGTGGCCTCCTTCAAGACCTGCTCCAGGGCCTAAATCACAAATCCAATCCGCTTGACGTAATGTATCTTCATCATGCTCAACTACGAGTAGGGTGTTACCTAATGTTGTGAGTTCGCGTAATGTCTCCAATAATCGTTCATTATCTCTCTGGTGGAGGCCAATGGAAGGTTCATCGAGAACGTACATGACCCCGGTTAGCCTTGAACCGATTTGAGTCGCTAATCGTATACGCTGGCTTTCTCCTCCAGACAGTGTGTTTGCTTTACGATCCAGTGTTAGGTAGTCAAGTCCAACACTATCAAGGAAGCCAAGTCTGTTTTCGATTTCCTTAAGAATTTCACTTCCAATGAAGAGTGATCGGTCGTTAAGTGGCTCTAAAACGTCAGCATATTGCTCAGGCGGCCCATCTGCTTCAGGATTGAAGGCTTTGATGAGTTGATATGCTTCGTGAACTGAACTGCGGCTAACTTCTGGAAGTCGTATTCCACCAACGGTTACGAAACGAGCTGCGGGATTGAGTTTCTCTCCATTGCAGGCATGGCAATCAAGATCAGTCATACACGCTATGAGCCTATTTCGAGTACGATCCGAGGATGTTTCAGAATAGGTTCGTTCAAGTCGAGAGATGATTCCGTCCCAAGGTCGATTCATTTTGTAGACTGAACCATTGTCTGACTCAAAATGAAAGTGGATGATTGTTGAACCCGAACCATGGAGTAAGATGTCTTTGGAATCTTCATCAAGGAGGCCAAATGGAACTGTTGTCGAGATGCCGTAGTGTTCGCAGACCTGTTGTAATAATTTCCTATACCATCCAGGAGACATCGACTGGCGCCATGGTAAGACGCAACCATTCGATACTGCGAGTGTATCATCAATGATTAAGTCTGGATTGAATTGTCTCTGAATTCCAAGTCCTTGGCAATCTGGACAAGCACCGAGTGGTGAATTAAATGAGAAGACTCGGGGCGATAGTTCTGGCATAAATGCCCCGTGTTCAGGGCAAGCAAAGTCTTCTGACCATGAGACGGTATCTCCTTCATTGTGTACTGGGCGATTATTTCCCTCCAGTTCATCTGGTTTTGAAGGAGCCTTTAGGCTGGTTACAGCAAGTGCTCCGCCACCCAAACGTAATGCGTTTTCTACACTCTCTGTTGATCGCTGACGTCGCTCTCTAGAGAGAACAAAACGATCAATTCGTACGTCGATATCGTGGCGCATATTCTTGTCAAGCGTTGGTGGCTTTTCGAAGTCAACTTCATGTCCATTGACTCGGCCTTGCATGTATCCTTGCTCAACAAATTGTCTGAAGAGTTCGGCATGCGTTCCTTTTCTGGCTCGAACAACTGGGCTCCAAACAGCAATGGTGTGTTGTTCATAATTCCAAAAGATATCATCCACGATTTCTTGTACTGTTCGCCTTGCTACTTCTTGGCCGCAATCTGGGCAGTGTGGTTTCCCTATTCTGGCCCAAAGAAGACGGAGATAGTCTTGGATTTCTGTTACCGTTGCAACTGTTGATCTCGGATTGTGTGAACCTTGCTTTTGATCGATTGAAATGGCCGGTGAAAGGCCCTCAATTCCATCACAATCTGCTTTCTTCATCTGTCCAATGAATTGGCGAGCGTAAGATGAGAGAGATTCAACATATCTTCGTTGACCTTCTGCATAGAGTGTGTCGAATGCTAAACTTGATTTTCCTGAACCTGAAACACCTGAGATGACAACGAACTTTCCTCTCGGAAGTTTGACATCTATGTCTTGTAGATTATGTGTGCGAGCACCTCGCACCTCTATCCACTCGTGATTCACAGCCATAGGAACAAATGTAGCGTGTTGTCAAGGGTTCTTCAATCCGTGGTTCCACGCCACGTCATATTCTGATTCGAAACGAACTGGTTCATCGTCGAACGGATGAAGGAATTCAAGAGCGGTTGCGTGGAGGCAAATCCTTCCAAAAAGATTGTTTTCAGCACCATGCATCCTATCGCCGACGACAGGTGTTCCATGATCTGCTAAAGCGACGCGAATCTGATGACGCCTTCCTGTTTCTATCAAGACGTGCAGAAGTGTAGCAATGTCGTTTGATTTCATCACTTCCCAGGAAGTAATTGCAAGTTTACTCTCCTTTGTTTTTACTTCGGAAATATGAACCCTCAGTGTCTTGTCTTCTACGAGATGGTGGGTTGCGTTTCCATCTTCTGCTATTCCTTCAACAAGGGCGACATAGTCTCGGTGAACTTGGCGTTCAGCGAATTGTTCCTGGAGGTATCGTTTTGAATTCTCATTCTTAGCAAATATCATGATACCAGAGGTTGCCTTATCCAAACGATGGACGATGAAGCACCACCCCCTCGGATCATTTTCTTTGACATATTCAACGCATCTGTTGTGGAGTGTGTAGTGTTCAAGTTTGTCCGTCGCAACCGAAAGAAGGCCAGCGGGTTTTGAAACAACCAAAATATGTTCATCCTCGTGAATAATGTCCAAATCGTGTTCTTTTGCTGAAACTTCTTGTTTCTCTTCAATGGTCATCTTTGGTCGCGGTAAAATCTCAATGATTTGGCCCACTTGAACAATATGTTTCGCTCTATGAGTAACGCTTTCATCGACTTGAACACGTTGATTTGTGAGCATTTTGCGTAAGACGTTGTTACTTGCAGATGGTTGCATTTTTTTGAGATGGTCGAGTAACGCACCTTCCTCTGAAACAGTTACTCGCATACATTCACCTCAGAGCAAGAGCACTTCAATCCATTCCCCCGTCTTACCGGATTGGCCTGGTTGAAGTAAGGTAAGGCCATCTGCAGAAGATAGACTGTCGATATTTCCCGAACCTTGATGTTTAGGTTGTTCAGCAAGGAACCCTTCTTTGGTGGAGAGGAGTGTTACTCTTCGAAGGGTCAAGCAGTCATTTGTTGAACGGACGTCGGTCAATAATTTGGCATGAACAATGCGATCGATTGGGAAAGAGGTTCGAAGTGAATCCCTGAGGTAGGGTGTTACGAGCATACGGAAAACGACATGACTACTGACTGGGTTTCCTGGAAGGCCGAACATTGGGGTTTCATTCCAATGGCCGAAGAGCGGGGGTGAGCCTGGACGGATGCGCACTCTCCAGAAAGCGATGTTTCCCTCCTCTTCCATGAGTTTACGAACGAAGTCCCATTCACCCATGGAAACACCACCAGAAGTAAGGAAGAGATCGCACTCAGAGGATGCTTGGTCAAATTGTCTTCGTAGATCATCCATCGAATCAACTACGGATGGGTATCGAATAGGTGTATGGCCAAGAGCCTTTACAAGGCCTGAAAGACCGTATGAATTGGATTCATATATTTCCCCAAATGATAGAGTTTCTCCAGGAGATTTCAGTTCATCACCAGTTGATATTATTCCAATTTTGAGTTTCTTCACAACTGGAATTCGATCGTATCCCATTGTAGCACACATTGAAATCGATTGTGGAGAAAGATGGCTCCCTTCTTTCAGACCAATAACTCCTTCCTTGATATTCTCGCCACAGCGACGGATAAAATTTGGTTTAGATGGTTGATTTAACGTGACTAAATCACCGTCAATAGTACATGCTTCAATTGGAATAATAGCATCTGCTCCTTTTGGTAACGGGGCTCCAGTCATAATTTGAACTGCTTCGCCGGATGAAATCGAAATCGAATCTTCCGAAGCTGCAGCCTGTGATGTTGCTATAATCGAGAGTGTTGTTGGTGCTGTATTTGTGTCTTCAAAACGTACTGCAAAGCCATCCATGGCTGAATTATCAAAAGGTGGATCATTAACCTTTGAAGATAAATCTGAAGCAAGTATTCGACCATGAGCTTCGTCTAACGATACCTGTTCCACTTCAGTCTTAAGCGGGTACTTGTGTGTAATGTTAATCGCTTCTTCAAGTGAAATGTAGTATGGTGTGTCAGACATTATTCGGCCTCCGATAGATGTGCTTCAGGCTGTGGGTCAGTTCGCCAACCTCAAAGGTTTGTCTCGGTTGGGGATAGCGTGGTCACTTCTTCAAGTCTATGGGATGTGGTCGTACGAACCGTGGTCACAAGTGGGACTGCAACACTTATCGCAACTCTTTTTGCTCTCGCTTTCGCCCTTGTTTTGGCAAATACGCAATGGCGAGGGAAAGAAATTCTGCGAGTCATTGTTCAAGCCTTGTATGGATTGCCACCAGTAGTCGTTGGAGTCTTGGTTTATCTTGCTCTTTCAAAAGATGGTTTGCTATCAGATCTCAATTGGTTGTTCACAATTGAAGGGATGATTTTTGCACAAACCCTTCTTATTTTTCCGCTCATTCTAGGTGTTGCATGGGGGGCTTTAGAGCGCGTTTCTGAGGATAAGCGAGATGTTTTTCGGGTAATGAATGTGGAAAAGGGTAAGCGGATTATTCTTGAAATGTACTGTGCTCGCAAAGGTATTGTAAACGCAATTTTATTGGGTTTCGGGCGCGCTATTGCGGAGGTTGGTGCTGTTTTGATGGTTGGTGGAAACATTGCTGGGAAAACTCGAGTCCTTACGACAAGCGTAGTTCTTGAAACATCTATCGGAGAAATGGATGCAGCATTACAACTTGGCGGTGTTCTTCTTGTTTTGTCATTACTTGTTGCGTTATCCATCCAATTATTACAGCGAGTTCATTTCTTTGGACGTGGTCATTTTGGGGAAGATGGTCGTGATGATGAATCATTTGATGACTTCGATATTACCCTCAAAAATTTGAATGTAGAAAAGGATGGAATTAAAATTTTAGATTCCTATTCACTAGAACTTAGGCAAGGAGAAATTATTGCCTTAATGGGTGAGTCTGGATCAGGTAAATCGACTCTCTTAAGGAGGATCTGTGGGCTCGATGGAAGTGATTTAGGGATTGGTCGTGATGTTGCATATGTTGCACAACAACCAACACTTGTGATGGATACGGTAGCTATGGAATTACAATTACCAATCATGGTTCACAGCCATTTACCAGATGCTGGTAAAGAATTAGCAGCAATGTGTGGTCTAGAAGAAAAAGAGAGACAGCGAAATGATACATTATCTGGAGGTGAGAGGCAAAGACTTGTCTTTTTGAGGGCTTTAGCGATGAACCGTAAAATTTTGATTCTTGATGAATTTACATCTGAACTTGATGGCCTTTCGATAGAAAAGATTGAGAAGGAAGTTCTTCATTTCAAACAGCGCGGAGGTTGTGTTCTTTTCGCAACCCATAACGTTCTACAGGCGAAACGACTAGCCACGCGAACAATATTTATTCATCAAGGTAAACAGATTGATGGTGAAAGTGAAATTGCTCAACAAATAAAGTCTGGAAAATGGATCGGTTAAATTCACTCAGAAGTTGGTGGAGGTCCGCTTTCGAACAGAGTCTGGTTTGAAATCATATAGTAGTCAATTATATCTGCACTTTTTAGTAAAAAATCTCTAAAGAGTGTTGTTTCTGATAATTTATCGTTGTCTAAAAGTAGGATTGAGTAGGGGTTAACTAATTGTGGCGATTCAAATTCCTGTATTGTTAATTCGATATTATCAGAACGAAATAATGCAGTCCCCTTATCTGATAAAGTCCAACATTCTAACTCATTGGCAATTGTAATCGCAGCTCCCATTCCCTGTCCAATAGACTTGTATCCATCCCAATCTGGATGGTATCCTAGTTCATTATTGATGAATGATAGGTTGCTGACCTCTGCAACGTTTCGCCAAACATCTTGCTCCTTGATATGTGTCCCGGAGGAATCTCCTCTTGAGATAAAGCACTTATTTTCACGAACAAGAGAAGACATTGCTTCTGTTAAGTTTCCAGATAATTGATCTGGTCCAATCAGGACGAATCTATTCCAGGCAAATGTCGTTCTGTTTATTGCATAGCCTTCCTCAACGAACTTTACTTCATTCGCTGGAGAGTGAGAGATAAGTACGTCCACGTCATTTGTTTTTGCAAGATTCATAGCCGCACCAGATCCAACTGCAATGACATCAACATCAATCCCGGTTTCAGATGTAAAAGCTGGCAGTAGTTCTGCTAACAACCCTGAGTCACGCATTGAAGTCGTGGTAGCAAGACGAATTGTTTGGTCAGAGATTTCTTCAGAAGATCCGAAGCAGCCCTGTAGACAAGGGAGCATGAATACAAAGAGAACGAAAAGAACTCGTTTCATCTTAATCAAAAGACATGACGTTTCCACATTCGGGATACGAGCAGGTTACTGAATAACGAGCTCTTGTAGGTTTTCGAATTTTTAACATTGAACCACACATGTCGCATTGAATTGAAATCGTTTCTGGTTCCGCCTTTTTAGGAGCGTCTCCCAGTGTTCGGCCAACATCTGTCGACCAGCCAAGACTGTCACTATAATCGTCAGTTTTTTTTATTTTACTCTGACGGAGACTGAGTCGCAACTTTCGTTTCCTTCGTGGACGTTTCTTCCCGCCTGGTGCTTTTGCCGCCATGAGTATCAACAGTCCCTTTAGGTCGGTATATTCAACTTCTTCGGCTGAATGAATCATTCAAGTATTCCAGATATACCGTTTTCTGGAACATGTACGTTATGTCCATTTTCTTCCAAGGCTTTAGCGAGTGGGGGGCGGGCTATGTTTGGATCTGAGTGATAGATAACAACGTCTTCAGCCTCACAGTCCTTCGCGAATTGAACAATTTCACTATGTCCTGCATGCGTTGAGAATGAATATTGATCAATCTCAAGATCAATTGGTGTTAAATTACCAAATATCGGTATTCGACTTTCTTCAAGTAATCGCCTACCTCCAGTGTTCCTAGCTTGATAACCTGTGAGAAGAAGCGCATTTTTGGGATCATGACGAAGTCGATTAAGATACCAAATCGAAGGTCCTCCGTCGAGCATTCCGGAAGTTGACACAATGACGTCTGCAGCAAGTGCTTTCTTTCTATCGGATTTACTTGAAACTCTTCTGCACCAACTCCATGCAGCCTCAAGAGCTGCAGGATCACGTAATGTCTCAGGATGTTCCATCTGAAGTTTAGCAACACGTTTCCCCATTCCATCAACATGGACTTCGAGATGTGGTAGGTGTTTGTGAAGTAGCATAACAACATCCTGCGTTCGTCCATTCGCAAAAGCTGGGACAAGGGCGGTTCCGCCTCTCTGTACAACTTCAGATATCCGTTCAATAAAACGAAGATTTTCTTCTTCTTTCGACGGGTGATCTCGGCCCCCATAGGTACCTTCTACAAACAAAACGTCTGTTTTAACGGGTTTAGCACCGATAACAAGCTGAGAATCTCGGGTATCAAAATCACCAGAAAAGAGGACTTTCTTACTTCCAGTATCAACATGTAACATTGCTGCACCAGGTATGTGTCCTGCCCGATGAAGTTCCATCTTCCAATCATTCTGCTCCCAAGGGCTGTTAAATTTGTGTGTATTCCAAGCGGATAAAGCAATATCGATATCCCTTTTATCCCATGGTAAAGGATATCGTTCAATTGAGGATACTTTATGGCAATCATACCACATCATTTCCGAAATTGCTGCTGTTAATTCTGTAGCATGTAAATTTGTGTTGTGGTTCGAAGCAAGCCAAGGAACCATTCCAAGGTGATCAATGTGTGAATGAGTAATTATTGCGTCTGATACATAAGGAGCCTCATCTGGGTAACGTGGTGGTTTAGTTGGTGCAAGGCCATAATCAAGTAACAAGCGATTAGAGGATGGGTCCTCAAGCACTATACCTACATTCCCAACTTCATTACCGCCACCAAGATAATGATATCTTAATCCCTTATCTGGTGGTGATGATGGATATTTAGTTGTACGACCAGGAGCATAAACGACCATGTTTAGACGATTCGGTAGAAACAGAAGAACTTGTGGGTCACACCCCTATGTTTCCACTGGACGATTGTGCTGTAGTAGATCTCCTGATTCTCATAACTTTTATACAATAATAATATACACTCTACGCGATAATCTTCAGTTGGATTTTGTTGTTTTCGTCTTTCTTTTCTGTTTTGTTGTTTCATTGAGACATTCTATTTCTCTCCAATGGAAATTAGGGGGTCTATCTACAATATCACGTTTCTCCAGTGAAAATCATTCCATTTTTTTCATATGGAATTCTTTTATTATCACAAACTATTCAAAATAACGAAGAACAAATATGATGATGTCCAGTGGAACCATCATGGGGGCACTCGAGTTCGTCGTTGACGATGATCGATGTTACGGTTGTGGGGCTTGTATTGGCCTATGTCCTACAAATGCTCTTTCCATGAAGGAATTGCTTGCAATCGTTGAACAAGAGTTGTGTACATATTGCGATTATTGCATTCCCTCATGCCCCGTTGATGCATTAGAAATTCTAGGAAGGTGATTCCAATAAGAATTCTTATCGTTGGTGCAGGTCTTATTGCGTACGGGTGTACGTATTCAGCTCTCAAAGAAGGTTACACAGTTTTCATAGCAGATCACAGTACAGAATTTGGCTTACCGAACGTATGGCCCAGTCTTATCGAAAATAGGCAAAATATACCATTGAATTTCGAGACTGAGCAAGGGTTCGAAGGAAAGGAAACAGGTTATCGTCATGAATGGATTATGAAATCTATGAATATTCAACTCGCAAAACGAGGTGTCGTTCTTCTCAACAAAACAAGAATCACATCATCAGTAAAATCTTCTGAGGGAATTCTTGTGAATCTAAAAGGGGCGAGCCAAATGGAAGGTGAACATATGTTTGATTTTGTGGTAGATACAACGAATGATACCTGGATTCCATGGGCCAAACAACATCATCTCACGGATGTAAGTATTCGTTATGATATCGAACGTGAATTTGCAACGGGTTTTCTTCATATCGATAATGAAATTGAAAACTTTTCTGATGCTGAAATACAACTTGAACGATATGATGGGCTAACAGAGTCCTGGTACAGTGGTCAAAAAGAATCAACGAATACTAAAATTCTTGAAATTATGCCAACAAAACTTCCACTAAATCGCGAGATGTGGTCCTGTGATCAACGATTTCTTAGTGGGATGAATCTATGGAACGAACTTGTGGAGATGACCTTATGACAACAGAAAGACTCTACTTAACTTCAATTGAAGCAGCGTATGAAAAGGAATTCGTAGCCAGAGTAACTAAGGTTGAAGAAAATAAAATTGCCCTTGATCGAACCCTTTTCTATCCACTTGGAGGGGGGCAGAATTGGGATTTAGGTGTCCTTAACGGGCCAAATGGTGAACTTACCGTCACAGAGGTTCGAGGTAGAGATATTATTGAACATACAGTAGATGATGTGCTTGAATTACAAGTTGGAGACGAAGTCACCGGTTTGATTGACTTCGATCGTCGTTATGCACACATGAAAATGCATACAGCTCAACATCTTGTTAGTGGTATTGCATACGAATTATTCGATGGAGTTCGTACGGTTGGGAATCAAATACACACGGATCGTTCCAGAATTGATTTTCACCCAATTCAATTCACTGAAGAGATGTTAATGCAATTACAAACTGAAGTAAATGGGAAAATTAAACAGGCATTAGATGTTACAGATTCCCAAATGACTCGGGATGAGATCAATGCGATAATGCCCCAAGAACGTACAAATATGGATCTTTTACCGACTTTTATTAACGATCTTAGGGTTGTAACAATAGGCGATCAACAAGACATGTGTCCGTGTGCTGGGACACATGTCAGAAACATATCTGAGATCGGAGAAATCGAATTTACTGGAAAGAAATCAAAAGGGAAGGGTAAACAAAGAGTTTCTTACATCCTTAAATGATTTATTTTATAGAAAGATAATAGAAAGAAATCTTTCTAATCAACTGTTAGACATTAATCATCATTCAATAAATCATCAACATCCGAAATGGTTGATTTCCAAGCCTCTTTCTTCTGTTTCTGTTGCTGCATCTCTTCTACTTCAATAATATCTAGCAACTCTTGATCAACACCCTTACCCCTCGCCTGAATATCTGCTCTAGTGACCATCTTCTTATCTTCTCCAATTCTATCAGAACGGTCGACTGAAGGAATGTTTTGACTTGGAACAGTCCTCCCACTATGATAATCCGAATCATCGAGATCCTCGTCACTCCAAGCTTCTTCGCCAATATGACGGGCAACATCGGGTTCGAGTGGAGAGTTTTTCCATTTGTTCTTATTTGCAATTGATTGGATAAGATTGCTTTTTGTCGCTGAGCGTTGTCGTTGGAAGGTTTCGATGATATCCTCTTCAGTGAGCGGAGTAGCCTTTGTTACGAGTTCTGAAGCAAGTACCTGTTGCTCTTCAAGCGCTCTTCCGTGAACAGGATCATTATCGAATCGATGTGGTGCTGCAGTCATGGTTAACAATTCTTTAGCAAACTGATAGAATGCGTCATCAGGTGGGGCTTTAGCGATCTTATCTCGCATCGATTCATGATGCCCTATACAAGTCTTGCATCGCACGCTTCCAGCATCATCAGGTTCATCACAACGAAGGCAGCAAGCTTGCAGACCCATATTTTTCATTGCACGACGGGGCATCGACATGAGATTCTATTGTTCCTATCTGTTCAACCTCATGAAGTCTCGTACATCGCGAGCGAGCCTTCAAAGAGCACCAGCGATTGAGAAAGGTATGGTTCGGGACCCAAGGGCAGACATTCTCGAAACCAATCCCTTTGCAGGCTCACAACCACGTATCCATCGAGTTCATGCCAACGAGCCTTCGGCAGCTCGTAATCCAATGGAGGGATTCTTCCGTGCTATGTCTCAAACTCAGCCGAAACTTCACAAAGGTGGTATCTGGCATTTTAGTGAGGTAGAAAAAACACATCTTCTCTATGCTACAGGAGCGTTTACTCTTGCCTTAGGATTCATGAGTGCGGGAGGATTAGCGGGTATGAGAGAAGGGTTTTCCCCATGGCTGATACAAGTTCTCATCGCAATGCCAATCATGCTTATTGCTGTAGGTCCAGCCTTTGTTCTTCATGAAATAGGTCACAAAATTGTGGCGAAGAAGAATGGTTGTTGGGCTGAATTTAGGGCAGATCCTAAAGGACTTCAATTTGGAATGTTCCTTGCCTTCTTTTTGGGGATTTTATTCATGGCCCCTGGTGCTGTCATGGTTGCAGGCCTCGTCACAAGGAGACAAAATGGACACATTGCCATTGCTGGGCCACTTGTTAATCTCGGACTATTCATAATTGGAATTCCATTAGGAGCACTCATATTTATTCTGACAAATGCTCAAGACTACAGTTCAATGGAGTATCTTACCGATGGATCACTTGTATGGCAAGCCATGGTTTACGACGCAGTTGTATATTGGATTGGAGCAAATCTCCTTCTTGGAATATTCAATATGATTCCATTTGGACCTTTAGACGGACTGAAGGTGAAGGATTGGAACGCTGGCGTCTGGTGGACGTTGTTCATAGTGTTCCTAACGCCTGTTATCATCTATCTGACAACACCATACTCACCATTGACTCTCGTCAAATGGTTGGCTGCTTTGGTCTAAAGACCATGGATTTCATGGGCTTTATCATTACTCCAATTGTAACACAATCGGAGTAGGTTGAGATAGTGGCCTTGGCCGTCTTTTGTCATCTTGTCATGAAGTGCATCGTTCGTCATGAACATGTCACCCCAGACGTTTGCAGCTGTTCCCTTCTTACCCTTAGGCAAGTCAAAGATTTCTAGAGTTGTTGGCTCAAGGAGATTCTTCCAAACAATTGCTGGGTTAACAGCCATAGTGACTTCAACAATGATTTCGTCCTCGTTAAGGCCGGTTCCTGTTTGCCAAGATTCTTCTCCAAGATCTGCAAGGAATGGTAGGCAAAGGTCAATGATTGACAGTCCAGTCATTGGATCTGCACCAGTCAACTGTGCATATGCTTCACGCATTCGTCCACGGTCTGCACCACGTGCGCCCGTAATCATTCGCAACTTATCGATAGATGTTGGGACGAGGAAACGGATGTCTGTGTAGTAAACAAGCGCTTGTTCATTGCTTCCAGCTGGTGCGAAGATGTGAGAGAATGGTTGTTGACCACTACTTTCTCCGAGCATATCCATTGGATACAATGTCTTGAGTGCGTTTGTTGCAACAGATTGAACAACTCTTCGAATCAACCGCTCTGGAGCAGCAGATACATCGTTGAAACTTTCCATGTACTCGTCAAGATTGAGAATATCATATCCACGAACAGCAAGGATAGAATGAACGTTTGGACCGAGGATTTTGTCGTCTCCAATCATTGCCTGGCTAATCCATCGAGCACCCTTAGCAAAGTCGCTTGCGGTAACAAGATCAGCGTATGCTTTGTATCGGCGAGCGACTCTGTTCATGAAGTCAGCTTGGTCGAGCTTTGTGAATACTGTAGCAGCATAATTAGACTTCAATGCGTGGTCAGCAACTTGGCTTGCGTTAACACAAGTCAAGAGGTTCCCTTGATCATGAGGGTACATCAAAAGACGTCGGCGCTTTGCAGCTCCACCCAGAGATCCAACCTTAGGATCGGTGAGCATGTATCCAAGACAGGCGGTTACTTCGAACAATCGAGCATACTTGTCTTCATCATTTGAATTCTTAATCCATTCATCAAGTCCAGGCTCGATGCAATGGAATTCCAGAGGAACCATTTCAGAACCTGCTCCAAACATTTGTCGAACAGTTGAGGAACTCATCATTCCCATCATTGTGTAGAGGGAGGTCTTCCCAGTCGTCATGAAAACGTCAGTAATTCCTTCTTCTCCGAATGAAATTCTTCTGTCAGGAAGATTGACAAGGAGGTTGAACGAAGTTGCAGTGTCTCTGTTTCCGTCAACAGCAGGGTGAATCCATGTTGTTGGCTTGGTCATGAGATATCCACTTGCGTCTTTTCCAAATCCAGCAGGTGAATATCGAATCCATCCAAGTCTGTTGTTGAAAGCTACACCTCGATGCATCAATGAAGGATAGTAGACCTTGTCTTGTGGATCTGAATCAGGAACGACACCACGGTGTCCGAGTCCCCAAAGAACAGGCTCCCACTCAGCAAGCCCTTCTTCGCCGCCACCAAGGAATGGATGGTTAGCACCGATAGTTTCGCCTGTTAGAAGAGAACCACCTAGGCGCTCTTCGTCACCAGTTGAACAGAAGAAGAAGGTTTGAGTCGTTACTAATTGCTTCGGCGTCCACATATTTGCGTTGACGACAGTCTTCTGCTTCAGGAAATCAGAAAGTGATGAAATTCGGCGTTCGAACTTGAATCGCTCTGATTCAATCCATGTAGAACCAAAAATCAAATTCGTGTTGAGAAGTTTAGGGCGTCCAGGGCCAATGTATCTTGTACGAGGATCAGCCTTGGTATCATCAGTTGCATGAATTGGTTCCCAAGGACCGTGTTGTGGAATGTACTTCAGAAATTCCTCATGGTCAAAAGGCATCTTTTGAGCCTCTTTAACGGCATCTTCGACTTTATCCATCAACTGTACGTATGTTTCGGTTGGTGTGATTCTACCACTGTCTTTGAATTGCTTATGCGATACTGCTCGATGTTCCCACATTCTTTTTCACCTCAAAATTTCCTCTTTTTAATAGGAGTTTTATTTTCGTCGGCAGGGGCTTCCTCTTTCGATTCGTCCTCGCCTTGTTCCTCAGGGGTACTCTCCTCTTCTTCAAGACTCTCCTCTTCAACAGGAGTTTCTTCTTCGACAATGGTTTCTTCTTCTTCTTCTTCTTCGATAATGATGTCTTCGACAACGATTTCTTCTTCAGAGTCTTCCCCATCATCCATTAAATCTTCAACAACTTCGTCTATTTCATCGTCTTCTACAGGCTCTGTTTCAACGACTATTTCTGCTGAATCTCTTGTAATAAGTAGTTGTAAAATTAGTCCAGTTGTTCCAGCAACAGCCCCTAATCCAATGATAAGGCCATTATTGATACGTTGCCCATCAGGATCATCTTCATTTGAGAGGACACCTGTTGTTGGAGGGATATCAGATCCATTGACGTTTGAAACGATTTCAACGGCAGCCCATGCAGCGAATACGAGCAATACAATCGATAACAAATTAGCAGTCGAAGTATTCGATTTGACCCAACCCATAAAGGGTGTTTGAGCATCTTCCATAGGCGCTCCTCGCGATATTTGCATATAACATATATCCTTTGAGAAAGGATTTTATGATTATTCTTCGTTATATGAATTAACAATCGGCGATTCATCGAGATGGAAGAATGAGTACGTTGCCCACCAAGTAATCGTATCAAGAGCATCAACGAGGTTGCTTTTACCACTCTGTTCCTCTCCGTAATCCTTTCCAGTAGTATCCATCCAATCTTCCATTTCGTCGATTGTATCGCAGGTTTGGTGATAACACCAATACCCATCAACAAGACCGCCGAAGCCCATAGTTACTGTTCCAAGATTGTCCTGGAAAGTAGCGTGATCGGATCGTGCGGTTGTATCCTCATAAACGATAATTTCCGGGCGATCCTTGTCTAGCCAATCATCAACTTTCCAAGTCTCTGCATCGTAACCGGTCCCGATCAATGGCGCCATCTGTTCTTCAACACCAATAGCATCGGAACCAATCCACATAGCAAGGTTGACCATTGCGGGTTGATTCATAACATCGTGATCTTGACTTGGGCCAATGTAAACTCGCATTGGCCACACTTCGTCATCCTTAGGATAGCCAGTCGGGTCGATTTCTGGTTGCGGGTCGCAGTTTCCTTCACCACCACCATGGCCATCGCCACAAGGAGCTCCACCGCCACCTGGCCAATTTACACCAGCCATGTCAAGATTCACATAATTTGTAACTTCGACGTTAGGGTTTTCTTCTTTCACCCATTCATCTGTCCAGAAATCACTGCCTCTCTTTCCACCTTCTTCACCAGACCAGAGACAGAAGACCATGGTATTCCTTGTGGAATACCCAGCCATCGCTTCTGCGACTGTAAGAACCATACTTGTTCCAGCGGTGTTGTCATATGCTCCTACTCGGGTTCCGTATGTTCTTCCAAAGATGTGCGGATCGAGAGCGACGGCATTCACAGGAGGCGCAATGTCAAAGTGAGCGCCAAAAACCATCCATTTGTCAGGGTCTATCTCTCCAAATCGGTATCCACATATGTTGTACGCTTCGGGATTTTGAGCACCAGTCATGACCGAATCATAGACAAATCGTTGAGTAATAACTTCGAGTCCAAAGTTTTCGAGTGTTTGAATTAAGTGCAATGCAGCATCCTCGTAAGCAAGATTTCCTTGTCCAGCCCACCGATCTAAAAACCCTAAGGCTCCATCTGCAGCATCTGTTGGATCGGATGTTTCATCTGACAACATTGACAAATAATTGTAGGTCGTTCGCCCATTTACAACACCTGTTGAATGCCGCCCACCCTCATCTTCTGAGTATGCGGGCATCTGTTCACGTTGGATCATGAACTCAAACGGGAGAATCTCAAATCCGCCATTGTGGATTTCGTAGGTAAAAGAGCTTGAATTAACAGAGGGAGCAAAGCGAACAGCGGTGCCCATTGAATCTGCAAAGCCACTACGGTCAACCCAAGTTCCCCATGATTCAGTTGTGTCGCGTAGTGGCCACAAATCCGTACCGTAATCAGCGAGCATCAGAACCCCTCGATTTGTTCTTGGTGGGGCCAATACTGACAATTCTACAGAATCACCATCTTGTAAATTTAAAACTGTGGAATTGATGACGTAACCAGTTGATTGATCTTTTATCAGATATGGGATAAAGACTGAGAGGTCGCCTGTTGCTTCGAAGGTAACCGTTTGAAAAATACCACCAGTCAACATATTCGGTGAAACATTCAGAGAATCAGAGGACAACGGCTCTTCTGTACTTCCACCGAAACAGCCAGAGAGAGGAGCGAATAGCATCAAACAAACAAAGCCCAATGCAATGCTGAATTCTCGGCTCATACTTTAGCCACCAACTCTCCATATCTCAATTCTTTGATGGAATGTGCTCAATAGTTTGATAATGGAACAGAGAGATACTTACTATTGAGAATATGAAAAGTGATGTAAGAATATTGGCTGTACGAACAGGATCTCTTTGGGCAATACATGTTGTAGAAGTTGAAGACGACCGTTGCCCACTTATCGAAGGATAGGCTTCCTTGCCATGAATGTAGGGAAAGAGTTGATACCTTATCTTGCATAAGAAACGTTATGCAAAATGTGAAACTTCCTATTGAACGTTCTAAAGTTCGCCAGATTGTAGACTCAGAACGATTCAACAATATTGTGTTCATTGCAATTCTCGCAAGTTCGATATCTATCGGTTTTGAAACATATGACTGGGGATCTACCGGAAACAACCTCCTTCTTTATCTCGATTGGATTTTCATGTCAATATTCGTGACAGAAATACTATTCAAAATATACGCCATGAGGTTTGATTTCTTCCGTGATCCATGGTGCCTTTTTGATTTTATCATCGTTGCAATAGCATTGTTCCCATCATCCGGCGTTTTCAGGGTTTTCAGAGTTTTCAGAGTACTCCGAGCGTTCAGACTTGTATCGAGAATACCCGAATTAAAATTAGTTGCTGAGTCATTATTCTACTCTGTTCGAGGGCTTGCTGCGGTCGCCACGTTACTTATGGTTGTGATTTACGTTTTTGCAGTACTTTCTACAGTACTCTTCCAAAATTCTGGGACCGATGGTGCAATGTATTTTGGCTCATTAGGAAAATCTCTGTTTTCACTCTTCCAAGTTATGACATTGGAATCATGGTCGAATGGTATTGTTCGAAACCTAATCGATACTGAAGGATGGTGGGTGGGGGTCTATTTTGTCGTATTTATTTTCATGACAACGTTCACATTCCTGAATATGTTTGTTGCTATATTCACCAACACAGTTGTTGCATTAGAAGCCGATTCAGAAGATGGTTCAAACTCAGAAATGCGCCGAATAAACCAAAACATTACAGAATTATCTAATCAGATAGAATTGCTTCGAAAAGAGCTTTCAGAGAGTGAATAGATTACCACGATGGGTCGAATATCGTACTGTCATCTCTGAATGATTTGAATTCAAGGTGATTTCCAGATGGATCTTTGATGAACATCGTGGCTTGCGAGCCAGGTTGATTGTCATATCGAGTATACGGCCCAACTACAAATTCGGTTTGATTCGATTCAAACTTATCTTTCAACTGATGCCAATCATCCCAATCCATTACAAGACCAAAATGCAGGGCTGGGATTTCTTTACCATCTACTGGTTTCTTGGTTAATTCAGGCATTTCCTCCACGAGATGGGCGACGATCTGGTGGCCATAGAAGTTGAAAACACACGACTCATCTTTTTCTCTACCAATTGAGCATCCCAGGACTTCGGTATAGAATTCCTTTGCTGAGACGAGATCATCTACTGGAAAAGCAAGGTGAAACGGCCTGAGTTTCTTTTGAGGGATTTCGGTCTTTGGAGGGGAATAGTCGGTTCCGCAACTTCTACACACGTCATTATCATCCCAGTCACATTGACGAATGCAACCGCTCAAATCATCACTTCCACTTGACAGAACAACCAATTGATTCAGTTGAAACAACTGTAGGGTTAACGCCAGAAACCATTGCATCAATAGCATCTTTCAATTCAGATGTTGTAGCCTGTGTTGGATCTCGAGGGCTGTTGTCCATACGTCCATGATAAACGACAATACCTTCTGAATTTAGCAAAAAGAACTCTGGAGTTCTTTCTGCACCCCATGCTGTTGCGGTTACTTGTGTAGGGTCGTGGAGATATGGATATGGCATGCCTTTCTGAGCACGCTTTACCATATTTTCAAATGAATCAGCAGGATAGTTCACTGGGTCGTTTGAATTAATTCCGACAAACCCAATCTCTCGCTCGTTGCAGTAATTAGACATGGCGTTAATCCGGTCTACACTAGCAACAACGTATGGGCAATGATTGCATTCGAATACCACAACACAACCTCTCTTCTCGATCGAATCTGAGAGAGATAGGACGTCTCCTCCTTCTTCCGAGTTCGAATTTTTCAGGGAATAATCTGGCGCCTTGTCTCCAACTTGAAGGGTCATAACAGACGCTTTACGACCTAATTCTTAGGTCTTCGCTTTTCATCGGGTGGTAGTGGTTGCTAATTTCTGCTCACACTCATTGAGTCTCTTTCGTGCTAATGGATGGTCTGGTTCGATTGCAAGAATTCCTCTCCAAGCAGCAGAAGCCAAGTCGATTTTTTCATGAGCGTGATAAATAGCGGCTGCCCGGAGTCTTGCTTCTAGGTGATTTCCATCTGCACGAATAGCTGCTTCGAAATCTCCTAACGCATTTTCCATTCGTTCCCATTCAAGGTATAGTAATCCTCTTTGATGCCATGCATCACCGTATTCAGGAGCAATACGAAGTGCCTCATTTAGTGGAGATTCTGCACGCTCATGACGATCGAGGGCGATGTAACACGCTGCTAGTTTTGTAAGCGCTTGATAGTGGTGTGGGGCTACTTCGAGTACTTCTCTGAAACCGTCCTTGGCTTCTTCCCATTCTCCTAGTCTTGACTGAGCATCAGCACGAGCGAATATCGCTACGGTGAGTTCAGGTGCAAGGGAAAGAAGTGTCTCAGCATCACTTTTGGCTTCTATTGCTTGATTTAGTGCTAGATGGCAACTAATACGGTTTAATCGCGCTCGAATATGCTTAGGGTTATCTTCTAGGACTTCATTATAGAGCCCAACTGCTCTATCAAGTTCCCCGAGTCTGATTGCGATATTGCCGCGAACGTAGGAGATCGTTGTACTCTCGCCTTGGATTCCAGCAGCATCGATGTAACGAGTGGCTGCATTCAAATCATCCATGTCAATTGCAAGGAGGGCAGATTCGACAGATACAGAAGCATCAGTTTCACCTAACAATCTTCGCGCTCTAACAAGTGAATCACTCGCTTCATCAACGCTCTTCAGCAATCGTTGTGTTCGAGCAAGACCGAGCCATGCTACTCCAAGTTCTCTGTTCATAGACAGTGCAGCATTGAATGATTCAATTGCGGAAGAGAGTAGAATCTTATCCGTTTCACCTGTTCCATCCCGTGTCCTATCGGCCCGAGCAAGATGTAGGCGCCCTTCAACGATATGAAGTTCAGGATGGTCGATCATCTGAGGCGTATTATCAAGCAAAACTTGAGCCGCCTCTATTCTACCATCAGCCAATCTTCTTGAGGCGACAATACTACGTAATTCAGGATCCATAGGGAATTTTTCAACAGCTTGTTCGAGACATGTTTCTGATCCAATCAGGTCTCCACTTTCAGCAAGCAAATCTGCTTTCAGTAAGATTAGTTTTGCACCACCACATTCAAGCGCAACAGCGTGAATAGCGGCCTTCAAAGCCTCTGCTTCTCTACCGTTCCGAATACTCAGTAATTCGGCTCGAAGAGCCCAAGCGTCTCCGACTTGACGATCGAGATTTAAACAACTATCTACAGCCTCGAGAGACCGTCCATTTTCTCCTTCTCCTTTCAGTAAGATTGCGTATTGCAGCCAATAATCAGGCTTCTGATTATCTTCTTCGAGGGCTTGTTCAATAGCTTCGATGGCTTCATTTGGAGAACCTGCGCGATGGCGCAGTCCTGAAAGAAGAGATCTGTCTGCTGGAGTATCAACTCCTAAAGCCTCCAAACGTCGAACTGCCTTTTCAGCACCCTCGTCTCCCTGGCGAACGAGGATGTGCGCTTGGGTTCTCAATAATTCAGGATTGTCTGGATCATTACGCAATCTTGCTTCAAGCCAATGCTGGCGAAGAACGTCGTCTGATTTTAGTAAAGCAATTTTCTCCAGTCCTTGCAACACAATATCATTACCTGGTAGCGATTGATGAGCAGCACCTAAGGCAGCAGAAGCCCAATCAATTTTCTGAAGATGGAGGGCACAGAGTCCTAATTGAAGAGCTTGGCGACCATCCAAATGAAGTTGTTCGGCAGAAATCTGTCTCGACTCTAATACTCCAAACAAACGATCTGCAAGAGACATTTGCATGACAGTTAGGTCTGGAGAAAGTTCCGAAACAGAAATCGTTGCACAAACTGATTTGATGGCTGTAATTGATGAACGTAGAGGATCCACATCTTCCGTTTTCAAGTTCTGGATATTTTGATACGCATCGACTCCACTATCGATCTCCGGTTGAGTAGAACGTAGCGCCTGTATCAAAGCGTCATACGATTCCATTTTATCATGGAGAGCCGACACCACTTCAGTCGTTTGTTTCGCATGCGCTCCTTGAGATTCAGAGAGAACCATCGTTCGGTCAACAACAGCTTGGAGTGTCTCTCGAGCAGCTAGGATTTGCCATCCAAGGACACCTGCTGTTAAAATGAATAGACTGAATAAAGCAATCGATAATGGTTCCATTAGTCAGAAAGCATACAGTCTGCCTTTATGTTCTGCGGTAAAATTGACAGTCTAGATGCCGATTTCAGAATGCTCCGCCAATCACCAACCACCTTCGATTTAAACAAAAAATCGTCAAAAGACGGCTCACATTGAAAGACTAAGCCGTATTTTCCCACGATAGGTGAGCCTATGTCCAGTGATGAAACCACTTCTTCATCCCTCGGGGATTTAGAGGAGTACACGTCATCATGGGCACAATCTGGGTTTGATTTGGAAGCTATTTCAGAGCATTTTAATCACAATATTACGTTGTCTAATATTGAAGAAGTGGAGGCCAGAATCAATCACTGTGAGATATTAAGAAAGCGTTTGAGTCTTGCCAAGGAAGAGAAGACATACCGCAATCGCCTCACAAATCCGTTTAATGTTGAAGCTATTGAACTCGAATTCCTCGAATGGAGTAAAACGAATTTACCGTGGGAATCTGCCTGTTATCGATACTATCCTCTTTGGGCTTCTGATCCTGATAAAGAATCTCAATACTGGAATTTACTGCAAAATTTCTCTACCTTTGACGAGTCCAATTGGCCCGCTATTCAACTTCTTACCCCGTTCTTGGCTGAGCCTGACGCTTACAATGACTTACACGATGAAGTCTCTAAAATCGAAGACAGCGAAGCCCGACAACGGCAAATGCTTGATGAGGCGTTATCGATTTTACGCAAACAGGGCTTTGATATTACAAAACCAACAGGGAATTTTATTGAACAACTTTCGAAAATAGATTACTATCAGTCGATTTCTGATCGAAGGGAATATGTTTTACTTGAAATAAAAAATTCAATTCAGCCCTTTGACACAATCCTTTCAGAGACCTTAGAAAAACGAATACAAGAGTTAGACATCGAAGATAGGGACTCTTTAGAAAAGTTGGAAAAGAACATTCAAACAATTAGCCACCACCTCAAAGAACGTCTTGTGGAGATGAATACCATTTTATCAAAATGGAATGACCAAGGATTCACATACCATTCAACTACTCAAATCAGTTCCTCAGAATTACTTGAATGGGAACATATGTTGCCAGAGATTGAACAATCCTACAATATCCATTCTTCAGCAATGGAGCGATGGGAGACAATCTCCAAATCTTGGGAATTGGATGGTGAAGAAATCCAGAGTAGTATAGGGAAACTAGAGCATACTGAAATGTTTCTAGAGAAAATTGAGGGTCTTGAACAAGAGTGGACGAACCTTGAACTTCAGACTGCTTCAATCATTGAACACTGGGAACAATACGGATTTGATTTAGATATTTGGCGATACAGAGCAACTGAAGAGCCACGTTCCGCTTTAGCAGAACTCACTGCATATGTTCCCTGCCTAGAAAAAGCGTCTGGATTAATGGATTCATTTTTCAATCTCGATACCTCATTGGGAGGTGAAGAAGAAGTCGAACAACGTACAATCCTTCTCCAAACAGCAGATTTGGACGCTGAGATCTTATCGGAAATGGAAGATTGGGTTGAGAAACGTACTCTCAGAAATACACGTCATCGGCGTATGTTAGAACGAGAATGGAATCAATCAAAAAGGGCTGGAAAAACTACGACTGAACCGAACTTCTCAGATTTACACTCCTTTGAGCAAGCGATTGCATCAATTGAACGACAAGGCCAACAACATCAGTTTGAACACTCTTCTTCTCGAATAATTAGCAACGCAAAACGGGAATTACAAACACTTGAATCTCAGGGTTGGAATGTAGGTGAACTGATTACATTAGCGGAAGGAAATTCAAGTGAATTTCTCAGACAATTTACATCAACAAGAGGTGTAATGTCAAACATCTCTAAAATTCAAAGAAGGCTTTCCGCACTTGATTGGCGAAGAGATGTAACAAAAGGATTAGAGATATCAGAAATGGTTCGCAATCCTATTTCACTCAAAGGCATTGAAACGCAAATCCCTGCTCTAATACGCCATTTATCAAGTCGTCCAATCGAAGAAGATGAATTTACGTATCCATTATGGTCGCCAACCCAAAGGCCAATCCTACTTCCTAAGAAAGACGGACAGTTGCCTACGAAGAAACATGTAATTATTCAACCACAAACGACTCTAGAAGATGCACAAGAAGCCATCCTCGAAGCTATGGAAGAAGAAGTTGAGGTTGAAACTTCGGAACTTCAAGAAGAATCCCCGTTGGTTAAGAAAGAACCAATCCTTGAGGTTATAGCACCATTCGTTGAAGAAATAACACCAGAAAAACCGATTGAGAACCGTATTGAAACAAGGGATGAAAACACAGACGCTGCGCTGAGCCCCAGGTTACTGAATTCGTTTGAATCCATCTTGGAACGACTGTCTCTGTCTGAGAGTATGGTCTTTAATGCTCAAGGGAATCTTGATACAAAACATCTCAGAAGAACTCTGGCGGAACATGTAGGTATTGAGCCAAGAGATGTTCGAGTTGATAGGATGATCCGCCTCTTACTTCGTCTCTTACCATTCGATGATGCCTCGAATGATCAACGCGCCACATTAGTTGACAAAATAGGGCAGGTCCTTCCCAAATATCAGCAATGGATTCGAATGCGCTTAGAAGCACGTCATTCAGGGGCGACAGGAAACTTCCTCGAGGACTCGATACAACTGGGGACAGCATTACATCGTACACCTGGACCTGGCGTTAAAGTTCCCTTAACTGCCGATACGTCACCCCTTCCTGACGCTTCGAATCTACAAGACATAGAGAAAAGCGTTCAACGACTTGTAGAAACCCTCGATTTGACTGCAGCTGGCGGCGTTAACTAATCAGATAACTCATCCATGAGGGCATCAGTAACTTCCTGAGACACCATTTGTTCTTGAGGAGCAGCGGCTACTGGAATGCGAGGAGCTTCTGGTAGTGGCGCATCCAATGGCAAAGAAGCAGAGTCAAAGCCTTGCAAAGAAGGTTGATTTGGAAGTATTGCAGGAGGCATTGGTAACGGGGCAGGTTGTGGAATTACTGGCGGAGGAGGCGGTAATTGATTCGGCTGCGGTATGACTTGTGGAGGCGCTGGTAGTGGATTTGGTTGCGGCACAACTTGCGGAGGTGCTGGCAGTGGATTTGGCTGAGGCACAGTTTGTGGAGGTGCAGGGATTACGATAGGCTGTGTAGGTTGTGGCATAGTACTAGGCCCTTCTTCAGGAACTTGTATACTCGAAGATGCGATTTCCACCATTAGAGTAGTTGGCGATGCAGGCGCCTGTACAAGAGATGGCGGCCCGATAGGGGTTTGTTCATTCATCTGCGCTGGGGCAGCGATCTGTAGTGGCTGGTGTGCAGGAATAGGTGATCTCAAACTGATGTGTAACTCATCGATAGAAGTGGAATCAATATCACCAGTTTTCATATATTCAGCTAGAGTAGGTCCGATTAAGGCCATACTGGCCCGAAATGTAGGTTTGAAAACACCTATCAAGTTCATATCAAAAACATGAGTGCTTCCACATGATGAAAATACCAAGCGGTGACTTTCCATGTATGAAGGTGCGAACTTTATACCGAATAAGATGGCTGAAATTCCTAAAACCATTGTAATTTGAAACGGGAAGAGGCACAATATCAATCCAACAAAGAAAAGACTGCCACTAACTCCCATTTCCACCTTAGTAGGTTTCTCGACAATATGTTGAAACCCTGTTAATTCACTATCCAATGCCATTTTCAAATCTATTCTTGGAACACCATCTTGATGCATTTTAGTCTCAACAATTCGAAACAAACCCTCTCCCACGATAATCGAAGTTGATTCAAGACCATCATTTGATTCAGTTAATGTAAATTCAACAACCTCTTCATCATTATTCAGGAAGAGTGGTTTAGCACGTATAGGGAGAGCGAGCACATCATGGATCTCTTTTTCTTCGATTGCTTCTTCTTCCGAATCTTCTACGATTTCTTCATCAGACGCAGGCGCATCTACAACATCTTCTTCATCAGAATCTTCGCCCCAAGGCGTCTCGACAAGAGTGTCCATGCTTAGGTCTAAGACCAATCAGACCATCAACGTACCTAATTATCGGTGCATTTCAGAGAACCAAGACTTGGCTGCTCCGTCTTTACTAAATCCCTTTCCAGGTTTTGTCCCAATAACGGTATCGATTGAAGCTTCAGAAGCAATTTCTTGAATGCGTTCATTGACGGGTCCATTGATGATGAGTACCTTGACGCCTTCAGTAGAAGAAGCAGTCTTAGCAATACCTGCAGCACCCATTTCCTCGCCAACACTTCCGTCAGCTAGTACAAACAGAGCCTTGTTTTTACCAAGTGAATCGAGGTGATCGAACATTTCTTGAATTTCAGCAGGTGCAACTTCAGTTTCAAACACTTCAGGCATTTCTTCTACCCAGTCGCCCTTATCCGCACCACCATGCTTCTTCTTGTCTTCCTTGTCTTCCTTCTCCATAATCTTTGCAAATTTAGCGACTTCAACCTTCATAGACAGAGATTTGGTAATTGTCTTCTGAGGAAGAAGTTCCCATTCTTGTCCGGTTGGTGCTTGTGCGACAAAGTCGACGCGCAGAATAGCGTGAAGTTGGCGGAAGAGCATCTCTCCACCACGGTCTCCATCAATCGCTAGTGTAACGGATTGCTTTCCATTTGCAAGGTCAATAAGCTCCTGCTTAATGTCTCCAGCGCCATCTGCACTGATTGCATTCTTTACACCACAGTTGAGTAGGTTAATGACGTCATTACGGCCTTCGACAATAATGAGTGAGTCAGAACTCTGCACGTTTGGTCCACATGTTAAACCATGGAAATTCGTTGCAGTTCCTACAGTGAGGACTGAGCGAACTTCTTCAACAACAGTTTTGCTAGCGGCCTCTCCAGAATTGACGAGTTGAAGCAGCAGTTCCTTTGCACGGTCAACAACAGCACTACGCTTTGTTGCACGAACGTCTGATATTTCTATGACAGTTATCTTTGC
>ENA-ORDA01000666-ORDA01000666.1-marine-metagenome-genome-assembly--contig:-NODE-666-length-32587-cov-4.016856_pt1 | contig 32587 bp, 42 predicted proteins | sample MGYA00237778_ERZ508506 | MGnify/ENA primary metagenome ERZ508506 (study PRJEB26177, sample SAMN06267891) | marine metagenome | isolation source: Monterey Bay, California, USA | place: Pacific... | reverse complement strand
AAGACATTCTCGAATCTTTCGATATAGATGTTCGAATCCTAGGTGAAGAGTATCGTAATAAAGAATTCACAGGCAAAGAGATTTGTCAGAAGAGGGGTATCCATTTATTCTTTAACAAGAGAGACCACCGTTTTAGTTCAAGTGATTTGAGAGAAAGAGTATATTATAAGGAACGAAGTAAATTATAAGGAACGTTTTGATGTATAAATTTAATGAAAAGAATTTAGTGAGTGAATTGATGGCGTATGTTGATAAAACATATGACCAGCATTATAGTGCGGGGAAAATCCAAGCAACCGAAGATATTATCGATGACGGTCATGGTACTGGTTTTTGTATCGGTAATGCGAAGAAGTATCTTAAACGATATGGTAAGAAAGGCGAGAGTGCTGTCGAGTGGCGAAAAGATTTGATGAAGGTTCTGCATTACACCTTGATCCAACTATATATCCACGATGAAGAAAACGGGGTACAGAATGTACGAAAGTCGATCGACGAGATTAGTGTAGCAGAATGGAACAGAATATCAAAAGCAGAGGCGAAATAGTATGTACACTTATTCTTGTACTATTACGAAGATTATTGACGGCGATACAGTGGACGTTGATATTGATCTTGGCTTCAGTGTGGTTCTTCGCAATCAACGCGTTCGCCTGTATGGTTGCGATACTCCTGAGTCCCGCACTCGGGATCTTGTTGAGCGCCGATACGGATTCGCCGCGAAACGATACGTAGCAGCATTTTTACCTGTCGGTTCGTATGCTAAACTAGTGTCACACGATAAAGGTAAATTCGGAAGAATTCTTGGGGAGTTTATAGTATTCAACCCTTTGACCGAGTCTGTAGAATCTTTGAAGGATATAATGATTAGAGAACACATTGCTGTTGCATATCATGGTCAATCTAAAGATGACATTGAAGAAGAACATATCATTAACCGAGAATTGATCAATGAGCGATACTTACAAGAAGAATAACAGTAACGTTGTTTCTCTGTGCGATTACAGAAAATACAAGAAAAAGGACTTGGATATTAGCCATGCTAAACTTCAAGCGTGGATGGATTTTTATTTCTCCACGGAAGACCCTGCAGACCATCCAAACTTTGATATAGAATCATTTACATATTCAATAGAAATAGACCCACCAGACCTTGACATTGACGATTAAATTTTATATAATTGCTGTATGAAAAAATTAAAAACTCCTCTTAGATATCCAGGAGGCAAATCCCGAGCGATTAAATTTCTGTTTTCGCCGGAGAATTTGCCGTCCACTATTACTTCGTACAGGGAACCGTTTCTCGGCGGCGGGTCTTGCGCGATCGCATTTACCAAAATGTTTCCGAAAACTCCTGTATGGGTTAATGACAAATATTATAATTTGTTTTGTTTCTGGGTTACTCTACAGAAACATGGTAAGAGATTATCCGAAGAACTCTTTGCTATTAAGGAAGCAGCGAACGCTTTCGAAGATAAAATCCAACCTCATAAAGATCTGTTTCTTGAGTCCAGGGATAGACTCAACGAGGCGACTGATCCTTTCGAGATTGCTCGATTGTTTTTTATTATTAACAAGTGTTCGTTTTCTGGATTGACCGAATCTAGTGGGTTTTCTAAAATGGCATCACAGTCAAACTTTAGTTTCAGCGGCATTAATAATCTCCCTCATTATCAAACAATGATTAAGAATTGGAAGATTACCAACGAAGATTACGCCGCGTTGCTGGAGAATACTGAAGACAACGATTTCGTATTATGCGACCCTCCATATGATATTAAATCTTTTCTATATGGAAAGAACGGTAACATGCATTCTGGTTTTGATCATGTTCTCTTTGAACAAAGAGCGAGCGCGTCGAATGCTAATGTGATGGTCACCTATAATTCAAATGATAAGTTGAAGGAGATGTTTTCAATTTGGAATCAAGTCGAATGGGACTTGACCTATACCTTCCATTCTAGTAAGAATTATAGGAAGGATGAGTCGAACAGGAAAGAGTTATTGCTCTTAAACTATTCGCAAAATGTATCGGTTAATCCGTTAGAAGGATCACTATGATCATAGATAAGGACGCGCTGAAAGAATCTTTTAGCGATACCGTACTGGCAACCCCAATTAGTTTGTTTCTTAATTACATATTAATTTCGTTCAGTATTTGGATGGGATTTGGCGCATTGGAAATGACTTGCTTTATCACGAGTATTTTATTTGTTGTTGCTGTGGTTCGTAAATATTATGTTAGAATTTATTTTGAAAAAAGGAAAAGTTAAATGCGCAAAGGAAATGTGTTACCGGATTTTACGTTTAAGACGCGGGTTCGGGATGAATCAATCGAAGGACCGAATCCATTTAAGTGGGAAGATAAAACGACAGCAGATTATTTTGCTGGCAAGCGAGTAGTCCTATTCGGTCTTCCAGGCGCTTACACGCCGACTTGCTCGAACGAGCAACTTCCTCAATACGAAAACATGTATTCTGATTTCAAGAAGGCGGGGATTGATGCGGTATATTGTATTTCTGTCAATGACGCGTTCGTCATGAATGCTTGGGCGAAGTCTTTAGGTATTGAGAACGTTCAGATGATTCCCGACGGCACCGGAGAATTTACAGATATTCTCGGAATGCTTGTTAAGAAAGATAACTTTGGTTTTGGTAAAAGGTCATGGCGTTTTGCTGTAGTTATTGATGACGGCGTGGTCCAGTATCCATTTGCCGAACCAAGTCAAAAAGATAATGTAGAAGAAGATCCATACGAAGTTTCAACCCCATATAATGTGTTGAAATGGATAACAAACCCAAATAGAGATTAAGAACATGAGTAATAATATCAAAGGATTTATTTCTGCTGCGAAAGTAGGAATCGTGACTGTTGAGTTCACCAAGGTTGGCACTGATGAATTGAGAATCATGCCGTGCACATTAAACGTTGAGTTGTCGGACCATAACGTTCCCGAGATTTTGGAACAAAAAGAAGACAATGATCATCTAGTTGTTTGGTCTATAGATAAACAAGCATGGAGGTCGTTTCGCGTCAATACTGTTATTAGTTGGTATGAAGGTATGCCGGTAGAATCTAAAGGGGAAAGCGAATGTCGTTAGAGAGAAGAGAGCACGATATTCGCGGGTGGCACCTCGATCGTAATTTGATTGAAGGCAGCACCGATAAAGACCAATTCGCTAAACTCATCCAAGAGTGCGGTGAGTTGTCAGACAACATGTGTAAAGGTAAAGACATGAAAGATGACATCGGCGACATCATGGTGGTGTTGATCAATATCATCGAGCGTAATGGATATACCTTACTAGAATGCTTGGATCAAGCGTGGGACGATATCAAAGATCGTAAAGGCAAAATGATTGATGGTATATTTGTCAAGGAAGCAGATCTAAACTAATAAATAGGAGGGGTGGGTGAGTGGTTAAAACCGTCGGACTGTAAATCCGATCCGCAAGGTACGCTGGTTCGAATCCAGCCCCCTCCACCATTTATAAAATCAAGGACTGGTAGTTCAGTTGGTTAGAATGCTGGCCTGTCACGCCAGAGGTCGCGAGTTCGAGTCTCGTCCAGTCCGCCATCTTTAAATCGCCATATTTATAACAATAGATATTTTTAAATTACCTTTTGAAAACGATTGGGTTATATATACATTCGAATTATATAACTTTGTTCTTTCCTGAACAAAATCCAAACTAATAACTAAAGGTAAACCTTATGGCAAATTCACCCTTTGTTATTAGGCGCGGTTTGAGACAAACTGCAACTAATATACAACACTTAGATTCCAACGCATATCTTAATATTGATTCCGTTGGTGTTCATTTATCTGCAAGAACAGGATCAATCTTAGACCTTTCAAACATCGATGCTAGCGCAGTATCTCATGGTCAAGGTTTAATCTGGGATAATAATAACCTGAAATTTATTGTATCGACTGATGTTGATACATCTCTACAAGGAATAACCAACTCATCCAACACTGCTTTGGGCGTTGGTGCTATGTCGTCGTTAACATCAGGAACTGATAACTTAGTTATCGGTGAAGGTGCTCTTGACAATGCAACGTCTGGAGACCGTAATGTTATGGTTGGTGATGATGCTGGTTCCGCTATTACTTCTGGCGATAACAATGTTATCATCGGTCGTAATGATGGTTCTTCTTTGGCAGGTAAATCGAATCAGGTTGTAATATCTGACGGACAAGGTAATATTTTCCTTTCTGCTGATTCTGCTCAAAACGTAACAGCATCTGCTGGCGTTACTGTCGTCGGCGCGTTGACTTTTGGTTCTTTGACCAATACAACTGATGATGTTACTGAAGGTTCAAATAATCTGTATTACACAACAGTACGTTTTGATTCAGACTTTGGTACTATGTCAACAACCGACCTCGCCGAAGGCGATAAGTTGTTCTATCAGACAGCACGTTTTGATAGCGATTTTGGTGATAACTCGACAACTGATCTTGCTGAAGGCGATAAGTTGTTCTATACAACAGTACGTTTCGACTCAGACTTTGGTACTATGTCGACAACTGATCTCGCCGAAGGCAATAAGTTGTTCTATACAACAGTACGTTTTGATAGCGATTTTGGTGATAAGTCGACAACTGATCTCGCCGAAGGCAATAAGTTGTTCTATCAGACATCACGTTTTGATTCAGACTTTGGTACTAAGACATCAGACGATTTGTCCGAAGGTCTGACGAATAAGTATTACAAAACTTCTTACTTCAATAGCGATTTTGCCCTTAAGACAACGACTGACCTCGCCGAAGGCGATAAGTTGTACTATACAACAGTACGCTTCGATAGCGATTTTGGTACTATGTCAACAACCGACCTCGCCGAAGGCGATAAGTTGTTCTACCAAACAGTACGCTTTGACTCAGACTTTGGTACTATGTCGACAACTGATCTTGCTGAAGGCGATAAGTTGTTCTATCAGACAGCACGTTTTGATTCAGACTTTGGTACTATGTCAACAACTGACCTCGCTGAAGGCGATAAGTTGTACTATACTGCATCGCGCGCAGACTCTGCTGCTAAAAATGCTATTTCTGCTGGTACTGGCGTAACATATACTCCAGCAACTGGTGTAATTGCAATCGGTCAGGCAGTAGCAACAACTGACGACGTTCAATTCAGTTCTGTTAAGATTGACGACGTCGCTTTGATTGACACTAGCGCTACCCCTGCTGCTGGATCTGCAGGAGCAACTCAGGTGATTTCGTCATTCGCGATCGCGGACTGGCGTTCTGCTCGATTCACAATTCAGGTCTCTTCTGGTAGTAAGTACCAGACTTCTGAGATCTTGGTATTGCATGATGGTAGCTCAACTGCTATGACTACTGAGTTTGGTGTGATTAAGTCTAATGGCGTACTCGCAACATTCTCTGCTGCTATTAGTGGATCTGATGTAGAACTTTCTGCTGTCGCAGAAAGTGGTGAACAACCTTCTTATAAGATTGTTCGTCATCAAGTATCTGTATAAGCAAAATACAGTAATTATCTAAGGCATATATAACCTTAGAGAAGTGGTAATTTCCATCGGGGGGACCTTTCCCCCCGTATGGTTTTAAATTATTTTTTTTAATATGAGGATTATAATATGTCAGAATTTGAAACAAGTGATATCGAAAATCAAGAAACACCTTCCCCCGAATTAGAGAATCAAGGAATTCACGATTTTCTCAATTCTGTCTCATCTAAAGAGTATTCCGCCGCCGAAAATCAGTTCAAAGACCTGCTTGACGATAGGGTGCAAACTGCGCTAGACCAAACAAGAATTGGGTTAGCAAACAATATCTTCAATAATGCCGAAGAAGGCGAAGAAGAATTTGCTGATGAACTCGAAGTTTCGGGCGAGGAAACAGAGTAAATTTCTTAAGATTTTTTCTGTTATAAATAATTGTCATGAAGTCAATATTTGAAATTAGACAAAAAAGAAAAGACAAGATTCCGGCGAACAAGCACATCTTCAACAAGAAGATTGCTGGCGCCGATTTAAAGATTTATAAGACAGGATCAAAATTTACTGTTTTTATTGATGGCGAAAAATTGGATTCGTATCCTTCGCAGAAAGAAGCGGAAAAGGTCGGAACGCAATTTGCTAAAGAATTAAGAGGAATGCGTGGATGAAATTAATTGCTGAATATCAGGATCAAGATCTTGAAGTGATTACAGAAGCAAAAGAAGGTGGCGGTAAATCCTATGCCATCGAAGGCGTTTTCGCGCAAGCGGAACAGAAGAACCGCAACGGTCGAATCTATCCGCGCCCCATCATGGAAAAAGCAGTTGAACAATACGTTCAAACCCAAGTTAAAACAAAAAGGGCAGTGGGTGAATTAAATCACCCCGAAGGTCCGTCAGTAAATCTAGACAAAGTTTCACATCTCATCACTGCCCTCCAATGGGAAGGTAATGATGTTATTGGAAAAGCATCTATATTAGATACTCCGAATGGCAAGATTGTTAAAGGTCTTCTTGATGGGGGAGTCAAACTAGGTGTTTCAACTCGTGGTATGGGTAGTCTTGAGAGTCGTAATGGTTACATGGTCGTCAAAGACGATTTTATTCTTAATACAGTTGATATTGTACAAGATCCTTCAGCGCCAGCAGCATTCGTTAATGGGATAATGGAAGGCGTCGAATGGGTTTGGAATAATGGCATTATTGAACCTCAAGTGATTGAAGAAATGGAGACAGAAATTAAAAAAGCTCCGCGTGCTGCTCTATATGAGACGCAGGTTCGTGAGTTTAAAAATTTCCTCTCGTTGCTCAAATCTTCAAATTTAAAGGAGTAAGACATGACTGAAGAAAACATGAGTGTTGATCTTCCTGATGAGGACATCGAACTCGAGGAAGAACAAACTCACGACATGAAAAACGCAGAAGCACAATCAATTGCATCTGTTGAAAAGGCAGAAGACGGCACAAAACGTGCTCCCGCTCGTAAAGGGGATAACTTAAAAGCAGCCGATCCAATGCCAAAGACCAAAGCAGCATTCATTAATGCTATGTACACAAAGTTGTCTGGAATGAAGAAAGACCAACTGACTGCCGCATATGCTAAAATGTCTGAAGAACTCGGAGATATTGCAGACGAAGAAGTAGTTGAACTACCAGAAACGTCATACGATTTTTCTGATGACCTCAGTGCTCTTGTTGAATCGGAAGCGACGCTTTCTGATGAATTCAAAGCAAAAACTGCCGTGATCTTTGAAACCGCAATTCGTTCTAAAGTTTCTGCAGAAGTAGAGCGTTTAGAGAATGAATATCAAACTAAACTCGACGAAGAAATCCAAGTTACTCGTGATGATCTCGTTGAAAAGGTTGATAACTATCTTAACTATGTTGTTGAAACATGGATGGAAGAAAACAAGGTTGGTATCACAACTGGACTTCGAACTGAAATCGCTGAAGATTTCATGTCAAGTCTGCGCAACCTGTTCGAAGAATCTTATATTGAGGTTCCCGAATCCAAAGTAGACCTAGTTGACGAACTCGCTGAGCAAGTTGAAGAGTTGGAATCAAAACTCAACGCTCAAACTGAATCAGCAATCGAACTTTCTGTTAAACTCGAAAGTTCACTGAGGGAAGCGGTAATTCGCGAATCCTCACGTGATCTCGCAGATACAGAAATCGAAAAATTAGAATCTCTCGTATCCACATTAGAGTTCGAAGACGAAGCATCGTTTTCTTTGAAAGTTAAAACTGTCAAAGAAGCATACTTCTCTAAGAAAACTTCATCTGATGTAGAAGAAATCGAAGAAGATTGGGAAGCGCCTGTTGTAGCAGATAACACTGCAATGGCTAGGTATCTTCAAGCAATTAAGAAATCCACTAAGGAGTAAAAAATGCAAATTTCTTACGATAAACTGATTGAGAAATGGTCTCCTGTTCTGAATGAAGAATCAGCAGGCAAGATCACCGATCATCACCGACGAGCAGTTACTGCTGCCGTTTTAGAAAACCAAGAAGTCGCTTTCCGCGAGCAGAACGAAATGCTCGTCGAAGCACCAACAAACACTAACGCAGCAGTGACCGGTGGTCCTGGCGGCGCGAACTGGGATCCAGTCTTGATCGCTTTGGTTCGTCGCGCTATGCCGAACCTGATGGCATATGACTTGTGTGGCGTTCAACCGATGACTGGACCGACTGGTCTGATCTTCGCTATGAAGTCACGATACAAGACAACTCGCGGCGGCGCCACTACTGGCGACGAAGCGTTGTTTCAAGAGCCTATGTCACCGTATTCTGGCGACTCTTCTTTGTCACAAACTGGTGGTCCTTCAGGTCTGTCTGGTGTTGCTGATGCAAACACTGACTCATCTATTGACGATGACCGCGCTGCACCTGCAGGTTTGGGTACACCCCCTGCAACTCAAGGCATGCCTACTGCTGACGCTGAAAACTTGGGCGTTGGTTCTGCTTTCGCAGAAATGGGTTTCACAATCGAGAAGGCAACTGTTACTGCTCGTTCACGTGCCCTGAAAGCCGAATACTCTTTGGAACTCGCACAAGACTTGCGCGCGATCCACGGTCTTGACGCTGAAACAGAATTGGCAAACATCTTGTCAACTGAAATCCTCGCTGAAATTAACCGAGAAGTTGTCCGTACTATTAACGGTCAAGCTAAGACAGGTTGTTTGCAACAGGGTATCCAAACTAAAGGTATTTTTGACCTTTCAACTGATGCTGACGGTCGTTGGTCTGTTGAGAAGTTCAAGGGTCTGTTAGTTCAATTAGAGCGCGAAGCAAACGTTATTGCTAAAGAAACTCGTCGCGGTAAGGGTAACGTAATCATCTGTTCTTCAGATGTTGCTACTGCTCTTGTTGCTTCTGGTATGCTCGACTATGCACCTGCTATCTCTGCTAACTTGTCAGTAGACGATACAGGTAACACCTTTGCTGGTGTTCTGAATGGTCGTACTCGCGTCTATATCGACCCATATGCAGTTGCTGATTATGTAACTGTTGGTTATAAGGGTACAAACCCATATGACGCTGGTGTTTTCTACTGCCCATACGTTCCTCTTCAGATGGTACGTGCGGTTGGCGAAGATGACTTCCAACCACGTATCGGGTTCAAGACTCGTTATGGTATGGCATCTAACCCATTCGTTGGTCAAACACCTGCTGATGGTCTTGCTGCTGCTAAGAGCAATCAATATTACCGTATTTTCCGCGTGGACAATATCCTCGCCTAATATCTGTAATAATAAAAAAGAATCTCTTAGAGATCATTTTAAAAGGAGACTTCGGTCTCCTTTTTTTTTGCCTCGAACATCTTTCTCTCGATTTCTTCTCGCCGCGTAGGGTCGATATATCCATCTTTGATTAACTGGTCAACCCGTACAGATATAAAAATTTCTAGTTCATTCTCGTTCATGCGTTTATTTATTGCATATAAATAATACTTTAAATGAAGGCATTTCCATGGCAATTGACAATTTAAATAACCTTTCGCCCAATGGGTTTAAGGTAGTAATCAATAAAAGCAAACTCGAGCATTTCACATACTTCGTTCAGAGGGTTCAGCACCCTTCCGTCGAAGTAACGTCGACCGAAGTGCCGCATAAAAGATTAACCAGCGTTGCGTTCATCGGCGGAAAGATGGTCAACTCAGAATTGATCCTAGATGTATTGATGGACGAAGATATGAAGTCCTATGCAGAAATCTTTAAATGGTTCACCGACATAACCGAATTGCAACACAGGTTAACTCCTTATCAAGAAGAAGAGTCATCATACGCTGATATCGTAGTGGAAATTTTCACTAGCCACAACAACCCTAATCGAAAGATAAAATATTACAACGCCCTCCCGACATCTCTTGGTGATATAGAATTTAGCGCAATCAGCGACGGTGAGTATATCACCTTTCCAGTTGGGTTTAGATTTGACTATTTTGAAATAATTTAGTATAATACCTCTATTTCAAAAGGTATACATTATGATAGATTTACAAGCAATACTTTCTGATTGGAAAGTCGACTGTATTATTGACCCATCCTTTCCCGACGAGTCTTCTAGAAAGACGCCGGAACTGCACGCCAAATATCTGACGATGATGTCAGAAACTAAACTGAAATTAAAGCAATATGAATTCAAGCAAAAAGATTTGATGAAGTTGAAGTGGTTGTGGTACAACGGGAAAATGTCTCAAGAAGAAGTAGTAGAACTCGGTTGGGATCCTGATCCATTCGACGGGTTAAAAATTCTCAAGGGGGATATGGAGCATTACGTCGAGGCAGACCCTGAACTGCAAGCGTCCGAAGCGAAGATTCAGTATCTTAAATCAGTGATAGATACTCTTAAGGAAATATTAGATAACCTCAAATGGCGCCACTCGACAATTAAGAATATGATCGAATGGAAGAAGTTTGAAGCAGGATTTTAATGAAACATGATTTGAAAAAATTATCCGGTAGCGAAATTCATAAAGAGTTGATTAAGACTTTTCCCAATCTACCGAACTATGAGCAAAACCCCATCGTATTTACTTGGTATGTAAAATTATATGGTTTTTATAAAATGAGAGAAAACTAGATTGGAAACGATCAAACTCAAGTTGAACAATTATAGCATGATGCAATTGGTCGAGTGTTCGCCCCATATTGCGCAAGAACTGTATGATGCATTTTCTTTTTACGTGGACGGTTATAAGTTTATGCCGGCATATAGAAAAAAAGTTTGGGACGGTCAGATACATATGCTGAATCGTATGACTGGAGAAATCAATGCAGGGTTATATTTTAGAATCAGAAAGTTTGCTCAGGACAGGGGATATGGTGTACAAATCATTAACTCTGAATTCGGCGCGCCCAATCAAAGAAATACCATCAATCACATGGAAACTCTTAAATGGATTTCTAAGATTGAAAATATACCTTTCTTACCAAGGGACTATCAATATGACGCGGTGACGCACGGCATTGAAAACAAAAGATGTGTTCTTGTTTCGCCGACAGGATCTGGTAAATCTTTTATCATCTATCTTCTTCTTAGGTGGTATCTAGATAATTATGATCAATCGGCGTTGATCGTTGTGCCGACAACTAGTTTGGTCCAACAGATGTTTTCTGATTTTGCCTCTTATGGTTTTGATTCCGAAACGAACTGCCATATCATTTACTCGGGTAAAGATAAGGAAACAAGTAAAAAGATTATAATCAGCACTTGGCAATCAATACACAGACTCGGTCCAAAATGGTTTGAGCAATTCGGCATTGTATTCGGCGACGAGTGTCACGGATTTAAAGCGAAATCTTTGTCAACCATTATGAACAAATGCGTCAACGCTGAGTATCGATTCGGAACAACCGGAACCCTAGACGGGACGCAGGTTAATAAGTTGGTGCTCGAGGGGTTGTTTGGATTAGTCCATAAGGTTACGACGACTGCTAAACTTCAGGAAGAAAAAACCTTAGCTAAATTAGATATAGATATTGTATTGCTAGAATATGATACTAAGACCTGCGAAGAACATGTGGGTAAGACGTATCAAGAGGAAATTGACTTTTTAGTTTCATATGAACCTCGCAATAAGTTTATTCGGAACCTCGCGTTATCATTAGATGGTAATACGTTGGTTCTTTTTAATTTAGTAGAAAAACATGGTAAAGTCTTAAGAGATTTAATTGAAGACGGTATCGAAGATGATCGAAAACTATTTTATGTTTCCGGTGAGACTAAAACTACCGAGCGGGAAGCAGTCCGTGGTATTATTGAGAAGCAAACAAATTCTATTATCCTTGCTAGTTTGGGGACTTTCTCCACTGGCATTAATATTCGGAACATTCATAACATTATATTTGCTTCTCCTAGTAAGTCACAGATCCGCGTACTCCAATCGATCGGTAGAGGATTACGAATGAGTGATGATCACAGGGATACCAAGTTATTTGATATCGCTGATGATTTACATTTCAATTCGAATAAAAACTTTACCTTGCTGCATTGCTTCGAAAGAACAAAGATATATAATAATGAGAAGTTTCCTTATCGCGTTACAAAAGTGAAAATATAATATGTATGATTTCAAACAGTTTAAATTAACTAGTGGCGAAGAAATTATTTGTGAAGTTATTGAATGGATCGAAGAAGGTCAGCAAGAAATTATTGTTCGGGATATTATGACAATCGCCCCGTCGATGACTTCTTTGCAAGAAAAAGTTTATGTGTTCAAACCTTGGTTGCATTATATAGAATCGAGGCAGGAACTGGTGATGATTAATAGCGGACACGTTATTGCGATTGTTAGTCCGAACCCGATATTACTAGAACAGTATCAACGCGCTATTGTTGAAATGCATTTAACTTCAACAGAAAGAAGAAATGAACACATGAATTCTCAACAAAGAAAGTTTGCTGATATTGCAAATTCATTAAAAGAAATATTTGAAGAAGAAGAGTATGAGGCAGAGTTAGATTCTGATAGTAATAATATTATTAAATTTCCTGTTCACTGAAATAAATGTATTCTACACTCCTCTGATGAGATAAGCTTTATTTTACTAAAGTTTTAAGAAAAAAGCAACCCCCTTGCTTTCCTGTTAAAAATACTATAATATATCTCTATAGTTTAAATTAATTAATGAGCGTTTAGATATGTCTGAGAAGAAACTAAAACCCAAAGAAAAACCACATTATGTGAACAATGCAGAGTTTTCTGCTGCAGTTGTTGCATACGTATCGCATAAGCGCGAACAGGTCGCCGCAGGTAATGTAGCGCCCAAGGTTCCCAACTATGTCGCTCAATGCTTCTTAAAGATTGCTGAAGGTTTATCGCATAAGTCTAATTTTGTTCGGTACACTTATCGAGAAGAAATGGTTATGGATGCCGTTGAGAATTGTTTGAAAGCAATTGAAAACTATAATCTAGAAACTGCAACCAGAACAGGCAAACCAAATGCATTCGCATACTTCACTCAAATATCTTGGTATGCCTTTCTTCGCAGGATCGAAAAGGAAAAGAAGCAACAAGATATCAAACTCAAATATTTGTTTGAGTCTGGTCTAGAGTTTCTTGTCGAAGAAGAAGGCGACAATTCTTATGCTCATCAAAAGACTCAAGCGTTTGTCGACGAACTTAGATTGCGCATTGACTTGGTTAAAGATAACGACAGCAAAGTTTCGGAATACGGCAAACAAACTAAAAGGAAAAAGAGAACTATTACAGTTGATTCAGACTTAACTAAATTTATGGAATAATATGAAAATCGCAATCTTGAATGACACTCACTGTGGTGTCAGAAACTCTTCTGAAATCTTTATGGATTACCAAGAGCAGTTTTATCGTGATGTTTTCTTTCCTTATTTGGAAGAACATAATATTAAAAAAGTTTTACATCTGGGCGATTATTATGAAAGTCGAACATCGATCAATTTTAAAGCACTTAATCACAACCGTCGGATATTCCTTGACGTTCTTAGGGATCGTAATATTCATATGGATATTATACCAGGCAATCATGACGTCTACTATAAGAACACCAATCAGTTAAACGCCCTTAAAGAACTTCTCGGTCATTACATGTCTGAAGTTCGCATTATCGAAAAACCTTCTGTGGTTGAATATGACGGTATGAAAATTGCCCTCATCCCATGGATCAATTCGGAAAACGAAACTAAAACTGTTGACTTTATTAAAAAATGCAAGGCGGATATTGTCGGCGCGCACCTAGAACTGCAAGGGTTTGAAATGCAGTCCGGCGTTCTTTGCGCGGAAGGGATGGATAAATCTTTGTTCGATCGTTTTGAGATGGTACTCTCTGGGCATTTCCATACGAAATCATCACAAGATAATATTCATTATCTCGGTTCGCAGATGGAATTTTTCTGGAACGATTGTGATGACAGAAAATATTTTCACGTTCTCGATACAGAATCTCGGGTGTTGACGCCGATACATAATCCACAAACGGTATTTGAAAAAATATATTACGACGATACTTCTGAGAATTTCAAGAAACTCGCGACGCAGAACCTTGCTTATCTTGACAAGAAATTTGTTAAGGTCGTCGTTATGAACAAATCAAAACCCATTGAGTTTGAAAAGTTTGTTGATCGGATCAATGCAAGGAAAGTTCATGGGTTACAGATCGCCGAAGACTTTTCAGAGTTCTTGGGAGCGAGTGTATCTGATGATAAAGTTTCGGTTGAAAACACCGACAAATTATTATATACTTACATAGATGCAGTAGAAACTGATCTAGATAAAAACAAATTGAAATCGTTAGTTCGTGACCTGATGGTCGAAGCACAGACAATGGAAATAGCGTGATTACATTTAAGACTTTAAAATATAAGAATTTTCTATCCACCGGTGATTGTTTCACCAAGATAAACCTAACAGACTTCAAAACTAATTTGATTGTTGGACAAAACGGCGCTGGTAAATCTACTTTACTTGATGCGCTTTCTTTTGCATTGTTCGGTAAGGCGCATAGAAATATCAATAAACCGCAATTGATTAACACGATCAACGATAAAGATTGTGTTGTTGAGGTTGAGTTTGATGCATACGACCAGCATTTCAGAATCGTCAGGGGGTTGAAACCGAACCTCTTTGAAATCTATACTGACGGGAATATGGTCAATCAATCTTCTCATGCCAAAGAGTATCAGAAGATCCTCGAACAAAATATTTTAAAACTGAATCACAAATCATTTCATCAGATCGTAGTGCTGGGCAGTAGCAGTTTTGTTCCTTTCATGCAACTACCCGCCCAGCACCGGCGAGACGTCATTGAAGATCTACTAGATATCAATGTGTTCTCAAAGATGAACTCGTTACTTAAAGAAAAGACCGCCAACCTAAAAGATAAGATTAGAGATAATTTACATCAAGTAGAGTTGACGGAAACTAAAATTGATTCGCAGAAAAAACATATCCGCGAATTAACTAAAATCTCTGACACCGCTCGTAAAGAAAAGGAAACTGAACTTGATGAGCATAAGTCAGAGTTGGCCCGCCTTAACGCCCAGTTGACCGAATGGGAAGACGATATTCTACTTGATCTGCAGACTAAACAACGCGCCCTCGATGTTAAAATGCAAGAGATAGGAAAATACGTTTTTCAATTCGAGTCAAAACAAAAAGCAACTAAAAAAGAAATAGTATTCTATGAAGATAACGACGACTGTCCAACCTGTCAACAGACCATCGAAACCTCCTTCCGATTGGATAAGGTACAGAACGCCAAGCACAAGTGTGACGAACTCGGCGAAGCGAAACTTGCCGCCCAACATAAAATCTGTGAGTTAGATAACGCAAAGGACACCCTACAAGATGCGATTGATATCGAAACTGAAAAACTTAATGAAATCAGAACAACCAAAGAAAAGATTGTCTGGAGCCAAAGAAGAATTGATTCTTTACAGAGTGAGTTATCCGAACTCCAAACAGGTGTACATAGCGTGCAAGAAGCACGAGATACTTTACTACGTGAAGAAAGTGCGAAATGCTCTCTCACGGAAGAACGCCTCGCGCTCGCAGAGCAACGAGAATACAATAATGTCATAACTGAGTTACTTAAAGACACTGGGATTAAAACTAAAATCATTAAGCAGTATCTTCCCGTCATTAATAAACTCACCAACCAATATCTACAGGTTCTGGACTTCTACGTCCACTTCGACCTTGACGAAGCATTTAAAGAAACTATTCGTTCTCGACACCGCGATGCGTTTAGTTATGATTCGTTTTCAGAAGGCGAGAAGCAGCGAATCGACCTTTCGTTGTTATTCACTTGGCGCATGATCGCTAAGATGAAAAACAGCGTTGCCACAAACCTCCTAATATTAGACGAAACCTTTGACTCATCTTTAGACGCTGATGGGGTTGACAATTTGATAAAAATATTAGATACTTTAGGTAATGATACAAATGTCTATGTCATCTCTCACAAAGGTGACGTGATGGGAGAACACTTTGAAAACACAATCCAATTCACGAAGCAAAAGAATTTTAGCAAAATCGCTTGAGGAGCATACATAATGACGCAGGTTATTGTAGCCACGCACAAACACGATTGTACAAACTTACTTGGTAAGTATCTCGACGAAAGTCATTATGATACTCTTATTGAAGATGACGTAGATTTTTATAAAGTGGGCGCGCTCGATGGAGATAACTCCGAGTTATCAGAAAGCGAATGTATCTTTAAGTTCAGGAAAAACGTATTCTCGGCGCGAGAACAACTCTGGGCATACGAGGGTCTGGTCAGTGCTGCCCAACCTACTCAAAATAGAGGCATGGCGGCAGGTCCGAAACAAGGAAAACTCGGCAACCGTGATTGGGTTACTGAAGTACAATGGGATATTCTTGATTGTGTTATTAATGATCAGATTAACATATTCGGCGATGATCCCATTACAGAAATAGAACTTAGGCATAAAAGAAATCCAGTAGAATCTACCAGAGGCATGGTTTGGTTGCGAAGTAAAATTGCAGACGAAGGTTTCACTTATGAGGATTTCTTCAATCATAAAGTAGAGGTGTGGAAGTCCATGCCCTCGGATGAGGCATCTGCCGATGCGCTCCATGTAAAAACTAAATATATTTCTGACACGACATATGCCAATGCTGTTAATTCCGGCATCGCCGGTTTCTTTGATCGGTATCCAAGAATACCATATGGTCGAGCAACGTCATACACTGAAAAGAATCCTGATTTATATAAAAAATGTTTTCCTTTTATGATGACTCTCGCAGAGCAATTTTCTCAATTAATGCCAACACGGCATGCCGCCCAAGAAACCTATGCTGATAAGATTGACCCTAGATTTAGAGTTGCCGGTAAGAATACGCCATTCACTACAATAACTGTTAATAAGAACTTCAGAACTGCAGCGCATCGAGACGCTGGTGATTTGACTGAAGGTTTCTCAAACTTAACAGTCGTGTCTAAAGAAAAAGAATGGGAGGGGGGATATCTAGTTCTTCCGGAATACCGCATCGCGATTAATGTTCGACCAGGAGATGTGTTATTAATCAATAATCACGAAGGCATCCACGGTAACACAGAAATCATTCCCCCAGCAGGAAAAACCGTTGAGGATATGGAGCGTATCTCTTTGGTGTGTTATTTTAGAGAAAACATGATCGACTTGGGGTCTTGGGAATATGAGCAACAACGATACAATTTTGTAACTTCGAGGAGACTCGCTTCGTCTGATCCTAAGTTTAATGGCGTCACTGCGAAGATGTGGCAGAGCGAAGAATGGTACGACTACTTGAGAACCAACGGCGGCGAAGACTTACTCGACGAGTATCACCCGCAAACATCAACCTTGGAGGCATTTTTCTGATGAGCAAAAAAGTTTTAGTCACAGGTGCGGCAGGTTACATCGGATCACATGTTGTTAAAATATTAAGAACCCGTGGACATAAAGTAACTGGTTTAGATTCTTATGGCGTTTATGATGAGTATAACGAAATCGAGAATTACTGTAACATCTTCTATAAAGAAGATATCTGCAAAATAACGAATCGCGATTTAATGGAAACTGAGTTTGACGTTTGTGTCCACCTTGCAGGAAGGAACTTAGTCGCCCCTTCGATTGAAGTCCCGTTTGAATATTTTGATGCCAATATCAGAGGCACTCAGGAAGTGCTCGAGCACATTAATGCGAAACATATTATTTTTGCGGGCAGTTCTTCTTCCTTAGAAAACGCTTCGCCTTATGCTTTATCTAAAACCTGTGCTGAGTGGGCAATTAGGAAAAATAAATTTGGTAAAGAGTGGACGATCTTTAGATTCTTCAACGTTTCCGGATCAGACGGGAACCTCAAACAACTCGGTCCAGCGTCACACCTCATCCGTGTAATGGCAGAAGTTGCTTGCAAGAGAAGGGAAACGTTACAAATATTTGGTGATGATTATCCGACGGAAGACGGAACATGCGTTAGAGATTATGTACACGTCTTGGATCTTGCTGACGCTATTGAGTCTGCATGCGCGAATGGACCTTTGAATACTGAATATGAAGAATTGGGGTCTAATAAGGGTTTCACCGTATGGGATGTCTATAACGCATTTTATGATGCAACAGGCATCCTATTGCCCTATGAGGTTGCGCCTAGACGTGCAGGAGACGCGATCTCTTGTAAGGTTACTAATTTATCAGAGAGAATTACTCTAAAGCGCACAATCCAGGACATGTGTTTGGATCAATACATCCTAGAACAAAAACAATAATAAAATCAACGACTTACCGCTTTACTTTTTTGTAATAATATGTCATAATAGTCTTTCAATTAAATTGAGGTAACGGATGAAAGTATTAATCACAGGGTTCACACGCGCCGCTTGTACGAAGAATTTTCATAAGTCTTCTCAGATCGGTTTATGTACTGCCCATTTCAGTCTAGTCGAATGCCTTGAGTCTATGGGGCATGAAGTAGAACAGAGACCTGTTAGGATCGGCGAGGACTTATCTGTTTATGATAAGGTGGTTGTGTTTCTAATGCACATATCTCCATTTAACACGCATATCTACAGCGCGCTTTGGACTATCGCTCAACGCGACGATGTTCTTTTTGCTATTGAAGATTGGCAATCTCCCAAGAACATTAATACATGGAAAAACAATATTGACAAAGTCGTCGATTCGGTCACGAACGATTATTACGTCAATAATGTTGTTGCTGAAAAAGAACTTCGCCCAGAGTGGAAAGCGGATTTCAAAAAAGCATTTACCATGATAGCAAACATGGATCGACCTATCACGTTACCTGCGCATTTGGGTGGCGATTTTAAAATGTTATTTTCTGATTGGGATAACGATAAAATCCATTCTTGGTTTCCGCCGCCGTTCACGCTACACCGCAAACCTAGAACAACATTGTTTGATGACGATAAAGCAAAGATCTTTAACTTTGCTGGATTGATTCAGTCCGAGACCGAGAAGTGGTTTAACCGAATCACCGCAGAAGCAAAGTGGGAGATCAAACAATATGGATCTAAAAATAAAAAACAAGTTCGATTGTCGGAAGAAGATATGGTAACGACCTTCAATGAGCAATGGGGTATTCTAATGGCAGGATACTGGCATGCTGGTTCTGGTTGGTGGCGCGCGAGACCGCAACAAGTTGCTGATTGTGAGTCAATTTTAATCTGCGATGATAAAGAAGCATCAATATTCGGCGAACCTTATATTGGTTTGACTTGTAAGAAAGTTGAACAACTTTCGGAAGGTCAGTTAGAAAAACTTGCTTTCGAGCAAAAAATAGCGTATTATGAATCTCAACCTATGAATAAAGAAATAACAATCAAACAAGTTGAGGACTATTTGAATGGATAGGAAGTATCTGGTTGTCGGCGCTGGGTTTGCTGGCGCAGTCTATGCTCGAGAACTTGCTGAAGCAGGGGCAAGAGTTGACGTGATTGATTCGCGGGACCATACCGCCGGTAATGCGTTTGATTATCTTAATGAAGATAATATCAGGGTTCATAAATATGGACCGCATATTTTTCACACCAGTAACGAAAGAGTGTTTAAGTGGTTGTCTCAGTATACCGAGTGGGTCGATTACAAGCATAAAGTCTTAGCATTGCATACCGATGGGGAATATTATACTCTGCCAGTAAACAAAGAAACATCGATGCTCGTGGGAGAAGAGAACGTTGCCGACATATTCTTTAAACCGTATACAAAGAAAATGTGGGGGATTTCTCTGGAAGAACTAAATCCGAAAATATTAGAGCGCGTTCCTGTTCGTGATGATTACAATGAATATTATTTTCCCGACGACACTATACAGAAGATGCCGAAGGATGGTTATACCGTTTTGATTGATAATATCTTAGATCACGAGAACATCTCTGTTCGCCTTAAAACACCGTTTTCTTATGATATGGAAAAAGAATATACGCATACTTTTAACAGCATGCCTATCGACGAGTATTATCATTTTATATTTGGCGAGTTACCTTATAGATCAATCAAGTTTCAAACGGTAACGCTGCCCCAGAAGAATGTATTTAAAACGGCGACTACCAATTTCACCACATGGGAGGGTCCGACCAGGGTCACCGAGTGGAAGAATTTTCCTAATCACGGAAACAATCCAGGATTCACAACGTTGACCTATGAGTGGCCCTGCGATTACAAAACAAATCAGAAAGAGCGGTACTATCCTGTCAAAACTACTGACGGATTAAGCTCTGCGATTTATAACAAATATACAGAAATTGATAACAAGCGCATGACCTTTATCGGTCGTTGCGGGACTTATCAGTATCTGGATATGCACCAAGTAATTAACCAATCATTAGCGGGATCAAAAAAATATTTAAAGGAAATATTGTAATGTCTAATAAAGTGACATCGTTAGAAGAAACGCCAGGAGTCCACACACGGACGACTACTCAAGGTGGTTTGTACGCGAGAACCTTGTTTGGGTATAACACAATGCACACAAAATCGTGCCTCTGGGGATGCGGTAAACGTTTTTCCATAACAGCCTTCTATAAAAAATCTAAAGTAAAACGGGGATATACATCGCATGCTGACGATCTTCGAGAGTTATGCGCTACATGTTATAAACAATATAATGGAAGTATTGCATCTGCAAAGCGAGCATATCTCAAACGAAACCGTCCCGTCGAAGAGCAAACAAACCTTTTAGATTTTGGAGAACTATCAATAGTCAAAACTCCAATCAAAAAGAAACCGCATCCAAAGCAAAACAAAAATTTGTTAGACCAGTTTTTCTCTTGACATTGGGCGAAAATAAAAGTAAGATATATATCTACGATAAAGGAATAAATTATGGAAATTAGCGACAACACATTGCAGGTTCTTAAGAACTTTGCTTCTATTAATCAGAATGTTGTAATTAATGAGGGAAACGTGGTTCAGACTGTGTCTGAAGCAAAGAACCTGTTGAGCACATCGGTACTCGATGTTGAATTCCCGCAAACGTTTGGGATCTACGATCTCAATGAATTTCTAAGCGTGCTATCTCTAGTCGATAGTCCTCGTTTGAAGTTCGAAGAATCCTATGTCATTGTTGGTGACGGTACGGGTCGTTCAAGAACCAAGTATTTTTACTCGGACATTGAAAACCTAACCAAACCCAATAAGAAGGGCATAGAAATGCCGAAGGCAGAAGTTAGTTTTGTTTTGGACCGCGAAACTCTTTCGCGTGTAAAACGAGCATCATCTGTATTAGGACACACGGAGATGTCTGTCTCCTCAAGAGATAATGTACTATCTATTTCTGTCTTGGACGTCAACGACAGAACGTCGAATGCTTTTTCAATCGATGTAGATGGTGAATTTGAAGATGAGCAATTTGATTTCATTTATGACATCCGCAATCTTAAAATGATTGACGGTGATTATGATGTTAATATTTCTTCAAAACTTATCTCACAATTTGTTAACAAAGAAATGGACCTATCTTATTGGGTCGCCCTTGAAAAGTCTAGTAGATACGGAGAATAATGATGGCTAAGACACAAGCACCAAAGCAAGAAGCAAATAGTGAAGTAGTTGAACTGGCAAACCGAGTTTGTCGAAGTACAGTTGCTGTAATTGATACAGTTGCAGGTCGTGGCGGTTTCCGCGGCGAAGAACTCGCAACCATCGGTCAGTTACGCGACCAAAGCATTGCATTGCTTCAACTAATTGAATCTCAATCTGAGGAGAGTTAATAATATTTAATCTCCACCCCTTTCTATATTATTATTGTTGTTTTTGATTCGGAGATTAATATGAGTAACTCTTTTTTATGGGTGGAGAAATACCGCCCACAAAAGATTAGCGATACAATTTTACCTGGAACTCTCAAAGAGATATTCCAGGAGTATGTCGACAAAGGTGAATTGCCGAACATGTTGTTAACTGGAACAGCAGGTCTCGGTAAGACCACTGTCGCAAAAGCACTTTGCAAAGAACTTGATTATGACTACATCGTGGTCAATGGATCCGAAGAGGGTAACATTGATACGCTTCGTGGTAAGATTAAAAGATTTGCATCTTCTATCTCGTTGAGTGGCGACCTCAAGGTCGTCATCCTCGACGAGGCAGATTACCTCAACCCTCAATCTACGCAACCGGCACTCCGAGCGTTCATTGAGGAATTTTCTTCTAATTGTCGGTTCATTTTGACCTGTAATTTTAAGAACCGAATCATTGAGCCGCTACATTCTCGTTGTGGTGTAAATGAATTCAATACCACCAAGAAAGACCTTGCTGACTTATGTGGTCAATTCCTTGAACGTATGATGTTTATTCTTGATGAAGAAGGCATCGAATACAAAAAAGAAACCGTCGCTAAATTAATCATGAAGCATGCTCCGGATTGGAGAAGAGTGATTAATGAATGTCAACGAAGAAGTGTCGGCGGCGTGCTGCTCGACTCTAGTTCGCAGTCTGCTGACGGCGACTCTTTTGATGGATTGTTTGATGCGCTCAAAGATAAAAACTTCAAAAAGATGCGTTCCTGGATTGTAAATAATATAGATATAGATGCAACTGCTATTTTTCGCGGAATCTACGATCGAATGCTGGATAAAATTCAAGATCACAGTGTTCCGCTTTTGGTTACTATCTTAGCAGAATATCAATATAAACATGCCTTTGTTGCAGATCACGAACTGAATACAGTCGCGTGTATGACTGAAATAATGGGGCAGGTAGACATGAAGTGAGGAACACATGGCAAATAGAATCGCGTTTTTAACATCGTTAATGATTGCGTCCGTCGCAGCATTTTTTTCGATACTTGGGTTATCCACTATTTTTTCTGGTGCCTTCTGGGCAATCGTAATCATGGGCGCTGCGTTAGAAGTAGGCAAACTAGTCACTTCAGCGTGGTTACATATTAAGTGGAATGAAATAGGAAGTTTTCTCAAGTATTACTTAACTGCTGCTGTCGTTATCCTAATGCTGATTACCAGCATGGGAATATTTGGATTATTATCCAAAGCGCACTTACAACAAGAATCTATTTTGTCGGGTGTTGAGATTAGACTAGAAAGTGTCAGAGAAAAAATAACTGATGAAGACGATAAAGTTGCCGCAATTAATAGGCAGCTATCTTCTCTTGACGGCGCGCTCGAAGAATATATCGAAAGAGGGTATATCACTCGAGGGTTGACCGCGAGGCAAGAGCAAACAGATCAGCGTACTCTACTAGAATCTACTCGCGATGATATTTCTATCAGAATTGAAAAATTAAAAGAAGTTGAATCTACCCTAAGATTAGAAGTCTTAGGCGCGGAAGCAGAAATAGGGGCAGTCAAATACATCACCGAATTATTATATGGCGATGATGCGAAAAACCACTATGCAGACGCGGTAAGATCAGTTATACTATCTCTAATATTTGTTTTTGATCCGCTGGCAATTGTATTATTATTAGCGAGTACGAAGGCAATTTCTGAGGAACCAAAAAAGGTTAAAGTTGTAAAGAAAACTGGTGCCCTTCCTAAGAGTAATCGAGAGGAAGGTCAAGAAGAAGGCGAAGAAGAATTAATCGAGAGTGTTGACGAACTTGATGTCGAAACCAAGATCAAAAAACCACGCTGGGCGAAGAACGCCATTGCGACGACAAAAGGTTGGATTAGCACGAAAGGTGAATTACTTAAAACTCAAAAGATGACAGAACAAGAGGTAAAACATTTTAATGGCAATTAATCCGTTTGAATATGTGGGTAGTATAACCCACACAAAAAATAACATTATGTTGGATGACATCGCAGAAAAAGGTTACAATGCATTTATTGTAAACAGACAATTATCTTATTTTCAGGACACTGTTCTTTTATCTAACGAGATGAACTTTCATCATCAACTTGATAATTCTATGCAATATCAGTTTCTACTAAATACTGTGAGAAAGCGGAAACGCTTCTCTAAATGGATGAAACCAGAACTGGTTAGTGACACGGATGTAGTCAAAGAATATTATGGATATAGCAACGAAAAGGCGCGCCAATCTTTGTCCCTCCTTCAACCAGATCAACTAGACGAGTTAAGGAAAAGGGTATTTAAAGGTGGAAGAAAATCAAGTATGGTCCCCAGCAGAAATGCTGGAAATAACAATTAAAGAACCTGACGATTTCCTGAAGGTTCGCGAAACATTAACGCGAATTGGAGTAGCATCCAGAAAGGATCAGAAACTGTTTCAGTCTTGTCATATTTTGCATAAGCAGGGAAGGTACTTCATCGTACACTTCAAAGAATTGTTTATGCTCGACGGGAAAAAATCGAACTTCGAAGAATCTGACGCGCTTCGAAGAAATACGATCGCCACACTACTTTCCGATTGGGGATTAGTCGAAATCGTAGAACCACATCGCGTTGCAGAATGCGCACCGATGCGTCAAATTAAAATTATTTCACATAAAGAAAAATCTGAATGGGAACTTTGTCCAAAGTATTCCATCGGAAATAAATCTTAATCTAATTTACAAGAATGCGCCCGTAATGGGCGCATCTCTTTACATTCAAAGAAAAACATAGTATATATAATGGGTCGATGCGGAATTGTCCGGTCGATAGACAACAACCTTGCTAAAATGCTTAGGAGGCAAAAATGGTTACTACAAGAAGTAAAGTGTTTTCATTTCCACATTCTCGTTTTATTGGTTTCGACCATGTCTGGAACGAGATCGAACGATTATCCGACTTAGGTGCAAACGAAAAGGGATTCCCCCGTCACAATATCGTAAAACATAGTGACACGGAATACTCCATGGAATTCGCGCTCGGTGGATATCGAAAGAAGGACTTAGAAATTGAATCAAATCCAGGAGTTCTAGTTGTTAGAGGAATTCCGGATGATGGTCCAAAAGAATACCTCCATAAAGGTATTACGACTAAGAAATTCGTGGAGACTTTCCGACTCGCAGACCACGTTGTCGTTGATGGAGCTGAATTCGTCAACGGACTACTCGTGATCAACCTCAGAGTAAACTTACCCGAAGAACAGCGTCCGAGAAAAATAGAAATCTCAACTAGGACGTAACATAAAATGAAAATTTTAAAGAACGAAGGAACGGTTGCATTGTGTCAATTCGTTTGCGCAGTGGCGATCACTCCCTTAATGATCTTCGCATCATATATTGCATAGGTGCTTGATATGATCAAGAAAATAAGAGAGTGGTGTGGTATCATATTCTTTTCTGCCTTAGTGATTGGTGGATTGATCTCTCCGTTATTTACACCAAATTATGGTGTTATCGCGACAGGTCAAAGTTTATACATGCCGACACCGTACCTGTAAGGTATTGAACAGTTTAAGGACTTTTCTGTTAATAAAAAAAAGTCCACTTCCCCTTTAATATGACAGAAAAAAGTGATATAATACATCTATGAATTATTATACTAATGTCTCACGCCTTGGAAACAATATTCTTCTTCGCGGTTATAAAGACGGCAAAAGAATATCTGAAAGAAAACCCTTCTCCCCGACCCTTTTCGTTACATCCGAAAAAGCGACAGGCGAATACAAAACCCTTTTCGGCAAACCCGTTGCGCCCGTTAAGTTTGATGGAATGCGCGAAGCGTCCGAGTTCATGAAAACCTATAAAGACGTGCCGAACTTTGGTGTTTACGGCATGACTAATTTTGTTTCTCAGTTTATCTCTGGTCGATATAAGAACGTGGTTAAATTTGACCGCGATGAAATTAACGTAACCACAATTGATATTGAGGTTGCCTCTGACCAAGGGTTTCCCGCGCCCGACGAAGCGGCGCATACTGTCATATCAATCACATGCAAGAATAACATCGATAACGTGTATTATGTCTGGGGGTTGTACGAATACGACACCACGAGAAACGACAGCGAGATACAATACTTCCGGTGTAATTCCGAAGCAGATCTTCTAATCAGGTTCACCAATTGGTGGTCCAACAGCAATAATACTCCTGACGTGGTCACTGGTTGGAACACCAGGTTTTTTGATATCCCGTATCTCGTTCGGCGGATTGGTTCCGTAGTCGGGGAGCATTGGGTCAAGAAACTTTCTCCTTGGGGTAAACTCACTGAAAGAAAGATCAAAGGCAAATTCGGTCAAGAGCAACTTGCCTTTGACCTCGAAGGTGTATCGCAACTGGATTACCTAGATTTGTTTCAGAAGTTTGGTGTATTGACCTACGGGCAACAAGCATCATATAAACTCGACCATATCGCGCATAGCGTTCTCGGCGAGAAAAAGATTTCTTATGACGAATATGGCAATCTACATACGCTTTACCAAGAAGACTTCCAACTATTCATTGACTATAACATCAAGGACGTTGAACTCGTTGATCGGTTAGAAGAAAAGATGGGTCTGATTACCTTGGCGATGACGATGGCGTATAAAGCAAAGACTAATTATGCTGATGCGTTTGGTACGACTAATATTTGGGATTGCGTAATCTATAATGAATTGCTGCAGCAGAAAGTTGTGGTTCCTCCGAAAGAAAATAAATTCAAAGAGTCGATCGTTGGCGGATATGTTAAAGAACCAGTGATTGGATTACATGAATGGATATGTTCTTTCGACCTTAACTCGCTGTATCCTAACATAATCGTACAGTATAACATGTCCCCAGAAACTATCATCGACGAGGGGTCGCCCCATTGGGATACTGGTGCAGTCGCAGCGAACGGCACGCGATACAGAAAGGATAAAGAAGGTATCATTCCCAATGTAATTAAACAATTTTATTTTGATCGTGTTGATGCTAAGAATAAGATGCTCAAGGCAAAACGCGAGTATGAGAAAAACCCTAGCAAGAAGTTAGAAAACGATATCGCCGTCTTTGATAATCAACAGATGGCGACTAAGATTTTGATGAACTCGCTCTATGGCGCGCTCGCGAATCAATACTTCAGATACTTCGACCTGAGCATTGCCGAAGGTGTTACAACTTCTGGTCAGAGAGCAATTAAGGTTGCGGAATCAGCAGTCAATACTGAAATGCAGAAGATACTCGACACTGACAAAGATTATGTTATAGCGATTGATACAGATTCTGTTTATATTACATTCGCTGATTTTGTTAAGAAGTTTAAACCTAAATCCCCGATAGATTTTCTCGATAAGACTTGTATGCACTTCGAGAAGGTCATCAAGGATGCGTATGAGACCCTTGCAGAAGAGACTAGTGCTTATGATAACCGAATGATCATGGCGCGTGAAGCGATTGCTGACAGAGGTATTTGGACTGCAAAGAAGAGGTATATTCTACAAGTTCATGATAATGAGGGCGTTCGATACGAGAAACCTAAACTCAAAATAATGGGCATTGAAGCGATTAAGTCGAGTACACCGCAAGTCTGCCGCGATAAGTTTGAACAGATCTTCAAATTAATTCTTAACGGAACCGAGACCGAAACTCAAAAGTTCATTGCTGATTTCCGAACTAACTTTAGCGGACTTGATCCGGAAACTATCGCATTCCCTCGCACGGTTCGCGATGTGACTAAATGGAAGGATAGAAAAACGATCTACGGTAAAGGAACTCCAATACACTCGCGCGGATCTTTGATGTATAATTACTTTTTGCGCCAAGAGAAACTTGAACAGAAATATGAAATCATTAAAGACGGCGAAAAGATTAAATTTGTTTATCTTAAAAAACCAAACTTCATCAGGGAAAACGTTGTATCGTTTCCGAATGTGTTACCGAAAGAATTTAAACTCCACGATAAGGTCGATTATGACCTGATGTATGACAAGACCTTCCTCGACCCTCTACGTCCTATCTTAGACGCGGTTGGGTGGAACGAAGAAGATGTAGCAACTCTCGAGTCGTTCTTTCTTTAATCTTTACATACTCCGAAAAATTTAGTAAAATACATTTATGTATTCTTTAACTATATTCAAAAACACTTTCGATAACAAGACTCATCGAAGAATGGAGTTTTCCTCTTGGGAGGAATTCGAACAACTTCTTTTTAATCTGTCTAACCGAGACGGTAAGAAAGGCGGTAAAGATTCTTCTCCGTTAATCAGTCCAGCATGCTACCACGAAGGAACAACTCGATCGAATCGAAATGTCTCTTCGTGGGGCAAGTGGTGCGCTGTTGATGTTGATGATTTTAATTTGTTAGACGAACAGAACTTACAAGAAACGCTATCTAAGATATGCGGCAAATACAAATTCATTTGTTATTCAACGGCAAGCAGCAAACCAGTTCAACCAAAATTTCGTCTTGTGTTTCCGCTAGATAAAATTATTGATGAAACGGAAATTCCACATTTTTGGTTTGCTTTGAATAAAGAGTTGGGCGACCTTGGTGATAAGCAAACCAAAGATCTATCTCGCATGTATTATGTCCCTGCGGTATATCCTGAAGCATTTAATTTCTGGTTCACCAACGATGGTGAAATCATGAGTGTTCGTGATTTAAAAAATAAATGGGAATACATCGAACCATCGAAAGGAAAAACCTTCTTATCAAAACTCCCCGAGTCACTACGCCAAGAAGTCATCAGTTACAGAAAAGACCAGATGCAAAATACTGACGTTCGTTGGACATCATATAAAGATTGTCCATACTTCCCGAAGAAACTTGCTACTGAATATATTTCTATTTCTGAAACAGGTTGGTATCACAAAATGTTTCAAATTATGGTTGCGACTGCTGGTAACGCAATCAAAAATGAATACCCGATAACGCCAAAAGAAATCGCCGATCTTTGTCAAGAGCTTGACAACGACACCGGAAAGTGGTATAATAATAGACCACTCGAACTTGAAGCGAACAGCGCGATTGAATTTGTTTATAAAAACTAAAGGTAATTAATATGTCATTATTGAATAAACTTAAGAAGAACTCTAAACTGAGTCATACAGAAATCCTCTCAGAGTCTTTGCTTTTTAGCACAAAAGATATTACTCCGACGGACGTTCCGATGTTGAACGTTGCTTTGTCGGGAGATTTAGATGGTGGGTTGACTGCCGGTATGACTGTATTCGCCGGTCCTTCTAAACATTTTAAAACCAGTTTCGCTCTGAAGATTGCGTCAGCATATCTAAAGCAATATGATGATGCGGTTATTTTATTTTATGATTCTGAGTTTGGTTCTCCTCAATCATACTTCGAGACCTATGGTATTGACCCGTCGCGAGTTTTGCATACTCCGATCACCAATGTAGAAGAATTAAAATTCGACCTAGTCAGTCAGTTAGAAACTATCGAACGCAGCGATCGAGTTATCATTGTGATCGACTCTATCGGAAACCTCGCATCTAAGAAAGAACTCGAAGACGCTATTAATGAGAAGTCTGTTGCTGATATGTCCCGCGCCAAAGCGTTGAAAGGATTGTTCCGAATGACGACCCCTTATCTGACGATGAAGAACATTCCTCTCTTAGCGATTAACCACACCTACAAGGAAATTGGTCTGTTTCCTAAAGATATCGTCGGCGGCGGAACTGGGATCTATTATTCCTCTGACAATATTTGGATTCTCGGTCGTCGACAAAATAAGACTGGTACTGAAGTGACTGGTTACGATTTTGTCATCAACGTTGAGAAATCACGATACGTGCGCGAGAAGAGCAAGATTCCTATTTCGGTATCTTGGGAAGGCGGTATCGAACAATACAGCGGTTTGCTAGAAATTGCTATCGCCGGTGGTTATGTTATCAAACCATCCAATGGTTGGTATCAGAAAGTTGACGAAACGACCGGAGAAGTAGTCGGTACGAAGGTGCGAGAAAAGGATACTCGCAATGCTGGGTTCTGGGAAGATCTTCTCAACACCGATACCTTCAAAGAATTCATTCGCGGTTCATTTCAAATAGGAGCGAAAAAAACTAAAGAAATGGATTTACATTCGGTATTAGAAGAGGTAGAATAAGTGATTAACACGAATAAAGTGGCAGAAGGAATTGATTATGAATTGGTTCCGACGGAGGCAGTTAATGTACAGGCTTGGGATGTTCGTATATTGACGGGCGACTATGTTGAGTCGGTTATTCGTTTTGGAAATATCGCTATTAACGGCGAACAAGAGTGTCTTAATTTCAACTTTGATATTATATCAACTCCCTATCCTGATTTGTCTGACGACTCCCCCGAGTTGCAAGACTTTGCTGGATCAATCTTGATTGATATTATCGAAGTTGCTATAACAACAAAAGCATTAGTTACCGAGGATAAACGTGCCGATTGAATTAGAAAAAACAATTTTACGAAACGTCATAGTTAATGAACCTTTCATGCGAAAGGTATTACCTTTCATTAAGGTGGATTATTTTGACGGCGCATATAAAATCTTGTTTAAAGAGATTGTCAAATTTGTTGCAACATATAACAGACTTCCCACGCAAGAATCAATTAAAATTGAACTAGACGAATCTGTTAATGTTAGTGATGTCCAGAGACAACAGATCGTTGATATGCTTCCTGACGTCTTCACCGAGAAGATGGAGAATCAAGATTGGTTATTAGACACCACTGAGAAATGGTGTCAAGACCAAGCATTGCACCGCGCGATCATGGAATCTATTACTGTTCTTGATGGTAAGCATAATACGTTGACTAAAAACGCTCTTCCAGATTTGTTACAGAATGCGTTAGCAGTATGCTTCGATACTAACGTTGGTCATGATTATATTGAAAACGCGGATGCTCGATATGACTTCTATCATGAAGATGAAGAGCGTATCCCGTTCGACCTTGAATATTTTAATACCATTACGAAAGGCGGTCTTCCGAATAAATCCCTGTCTATCTGCCTTGCGGGTACTGGCGTGGGCAAGAGTTTGTTTATGTGTCACCAAGCGGCAGGTGCATTATCACAAGGTTACAACGTCTTGTACGTCACCCTGGAGATGTCTGAGGAGCGTATTGCTGAACGGATTGATGCTAACTTAATGAACACTCCGATCAGTCAACTCGAGCATATGTCTAAGACTTCGTTTAAGAATAAAGTCGACAAGATTGCTGAGAAGACTAATGGCAAGTTGATCATTAAAGAATATCCTACAGGTCAGGCACATTCGAATCATTTGCGCGCTCTTCTCAATGAACTGAAATTGAAGAAGTCATTCAAACCACATATAGTTTTCATCGATTACCTAAATATATGTGCCTCTTCAAGAATGAAGGGCATGGGCGGGTCAATCAACTCCTATAGTTATATCAAGGCAATTGCCGAAGAAATACGTGGACTCGCAGTTGAGTTTGATTTACCCATTGTTTCAGCGACGCAGACGACGAGGTCAGGATTCGGTAACTCGGATCCAGGACTTGAAGATACTTCGGAATCTTTCGGTTTACCCGCAACTGCCGACCTGATGTTCGCCTTAATATCGAATGAAGAACTGGTAGCACAAAACCAAATAATGGTTAAACAACTGAAGAATCGATATAACGATCCAAATGTAAATAAACGTTTTTGCATTGGCGTTGATCGATCTAAGATGAAACTGTTTGACGTTGATAACGCCAAGGAAGACATCGTAGATGATGGACCAGTTTTTGATAAATCTACTGCAGGAGAGAGGTTTAAAGGCATTAGAGTAAACTAAGGAAAATTATGGATCCTATCTGGCAGACTGTATTAACTCTTTTTTGTATGGGTTGCTCCTATATCTGGGGGAAACGTGTTGGGTTAGAACAAGGAGCAATAGTAGTATGGAGTCTCATAATGGAATCTTTCGGGATTGTTCGAGTAGATTTTGAGGAAGAAACTGGGGAAATATCTTTCGTCGACGAGTTCGAAAGAAGATATCACCCTGATGAAATTAAACAACAAATGAAAAGATAATATCTATGTTAAGTAGAAAGAGTCTAATTACAATGGCGGTTCTGGTTTCAACATCAATCATGTTGTTCGCAAATGAGAAACCAGAACCGTTAATGATTACAAACGAAATTGCAATTAAAGCGTCGCAACCAACGAACCCTCCTCTAGAAGTCGAAACTGATTTTGTAGAAGAGGATAATAAAAACCTTGAATGCCTTGCGCTTAACATTTACCACGAATCTCGATCAGATTCTTTTGCTGGTAAATTGGCCGTTGCGGACGTTACTATTAATCGGGTTCAAAGTAATTTATTTCCGAATGATATTTGCGAAGTCGTTAAACAAACGGTCACCAAAATTAACTGGAAGGGGAATGAAGTTCCCGTCAGAAATAAATGTCAATTCTCGTGGTACTGTGACGGTAAGAGCGATGCACCGCGCGAACAACATGCATGGGAAGAATCTATTTCGATAGCAAATACATTCATGGTTTCTGACCAGTATCAGGGCATAACAGAAGGTGCTACACATTATCATACACGCGCTATTAATCCTGTTTGGGTTAATGATAGAGGTATGCGAATAGTTGGTATTATTGGCGAGCATAAATTTTACAGGTGGCATTAATTATGAAAGTTGGCATTACATGTAGCACGTTTGACCTCCTACACGCAGGTCATATTTTAATGTTGAGAGAATCAAAAAAGCAATGCGATTATTTGATCGCGTGTTTACAAGTTGATCCTAGTTATGATCGAGAAGAAAAGAATAGTCCGGTGCAAACTTTGGTCGAGCGTCACGTCCAACTATCTGCTGTTTCGTATGTCGATGAAGTAATTCCATACCAATCGGAAAGAGACCTCGAAG
>ENA-ORDA01000655-ORDA01000655.1-marine-metagenome-genome-assembly--contig:-NODE-655-length-32864-cov-3.958917_pt1 | contig 32864 bp, 25 predicted proteins | sample MGYA00237778_ERZ508506 | MGnify/ENA primary metagenome ERZ508506 (study PRJEB26177, sample SAMN06267891) | marine metagenome | isolation source: Monterey Bay, California, USA | place: Pacific... | reverse complement strand
TATAAGGTTTCTGTAGAGGGTGTTTTGGGAAAAACTTCTAATGTTGTTAGCGGTGTTTATTTTGATAGTAGAGATGTTAGAATGGATTCTTTATATGTTGCTCAAAAAGGAAAGCTATTGGATGGTCATGATTTTATTTCTCAAGCAATAAATAATGGTGCAAAAACAATTGTTTGCGAAGAATTTCCAGATGTTTTAATAAAAGGGATTGTATATGTTTTAGTTTTAAACTCATCTAAAGCTTTGGGCATAATTGCAGCGAATTTTTATGACAATCCTTCAGAAAATATGATTTTAGTGGGGGTGACGGGTACTAATGGAAAAACAACAATTGCAACCTTACTTTATGAATTATTTACGAAAGAAGGTTTTTCGACAGGATTATTGTCAACTGTAAAAATAGCTTATGGTCGTAAAAAGTTTGAAAATCGTCATACAACCCCAGATGCTGTTACCTTAAATAAATATTTAAATAAAATGTTGAGTGCGGGAGTTTCTCATTGTTTTATGGAAGTATCATCTCACGGAATCAATCAGAATAGAATTGAAGGTCTTGTTTTTTCTGGAGGTATTTTTTCAAACCTCACACATGATCATTTAGACTACCACCGGGATTTCAAAACTTACCGTGATGTAAAAAAATTATTTTTTGATTCTTTGCCAAAGACAGCTTTTGCTCTAATCAATTTAGATGATAAAAATGGTAAATACATGCTTCAGAATACAGTCGCTAAAAAATATACATATGCAACAAAACATGATGCTGATTTCAGAGCAAAAACATTAGAATATGAGTTTACAGGTATGCTCTTAAAGATCCAATCTTTTGAGGTCTGGACAACTTTAGTTGGTAATTTTAATGCTCAAAATTTATTATCAGTTTATTCTACAGCAGATTTATTAGGATTGTCTAGTTTATCTATTCTGAGAGGTATAAGTGAATTGAAGAGTGTTGAGGGTAGATTTCATGTTTTTCAATCAGCGGACAATATAACAGTTGTGATTGATTATGCCCACACACCTGATGCATTGTATAATGTTTTAAGTACTATAAACATGATAAGGACACGAAATGAAAATTTAATAACTGTCGTTGGATGTGGAGGAAATCGTGATCAAGAAAAACGACCTATAATGGGAGAAAAGGCAGTTCTATTAAGTGATAAAGTGATTTTCACTTCTGATAATCCTCGAGATGAAGACCCAGCAATTATTATTTCAGACATGTTTAAAGGGGTGCCACCAGAACATTATAAAAAAGCAATCAAGGTTACTCTTCGTGAAGAGGCTATTTTAAGGGCTGGACAATTGGCAAAGCCTGGAGACATTGTTTTAATTGCTGGTAAAGGTCATGAAAAGTATCAGGAAATTAAAGGGAAGCGAAATCATTTTAGTGATCTAGAAATAGCTAAAAAAACTTTTTTAAATACGGATTAATTATGCTCTATTATATATTTGAATTATTAGAAAATCAATATCAGTTTCCTGGAGCTAGTGTCTTTCAATATATATCATTTCGAGCATCAATCGCGATTATTTTATCAATGGGGTTTTCTTTGGTTTTTGGAAAAAAAATAATAAACTTCTTAAGAAATCAGCAAATAGGGGAATCCATACGTGATTTGGGCTTAGAGGGACAAAAAAATAAAGAAGGAACCCCTACTATGGGAGGTATTATTATTATGCTTAGTACACTTATTCCTGTTTTTTTACTTGCACGTCTAGATAATATTTATATCCTACTATTGGTGATAACTATGGTTTGGATGGGTATCATCGGTTGGATAGATGACTATATTAAAATATTTAAAAAAAATAAAGCCGGTTTAAAAGGAAAATTTAAAGTTATAGGTCAGGTTTTGTTAGGAATTTTTGTTGGTAGTGTATTATACTTGAATGAGCGTGTTACTGTAAGAATAAATATTTCCCCTCCAAATGGAATTGAACACGAAACACGTAATCAAGATATAAGTGCCACGTTAACTACAATCCCTTTATTAAAAAACAATGAGTTTGATTATCATTCTTTAATTGGTTGGATGGGATTTGAATCAAAAAGTTATACTTGGCTAATTTTTATTCCAATTGTTATTTTCATAATTACAGCTGTTTCAAATGGTGCTAATTTAACAGATGGAATAGATGGTTTAGCAGCGGGTACGTCAGCGATTATAGTTTTTGCCCTGGGTATTTTTGCCTGGGTTTCTGGTAATGTAAATTTCGCATCTTATTTAAATATCATGTACATACCCAATGTTGGAGAAATTTCTATTTTTATCGCAGCATTTCTTGGTGCATTAATTGGGTTTTTATGGTATAATACTTTTCCAGCTCAGGTTTTTATGGGCGATACAGGTAGTCTTGCTATTGGAGCTGTAATTTCAGTTATAGCTATAATTGTTCGAAAAGAATTACTGGTTCCTTTATTATGTGGTGTTTTTTTTATTGAGACACTTTCAGTAATTATTCAGGTTAGTTATTTTAAGTATACAAGAAATAAAACTGGAATAGGTCAACGAATATTTTTGATGTCCCCTTTACATCATCATTTTCAAAAACAAGGCTTTCATGAAAGTAAAATAGTAGCTCGTTTTTGGATTACAGGAATTGTATTGGCAGTATTAACAGTAGTAACCCTTAAACTAAGATAATGAACCAGGAAAAGTTGATTGTTTTAGGTTCTGGTGAAAGTGGAGTAGGAGCAGCAATACTTGCTAAAAAACAAGGTTTTGATGTTTTTCTCTCAGACTGTAATGAAATCAATAAAGATTTACAATTTTTATTGAATAATGAATCTATAAATTGGGAAGGGGGGCACCATTCTATTGAAAAAATGAAAGGTATACGTTTGGTGGTGAAAAGTCCAGGAATTCCATTAGGAAGTAAAGTAATCCAAGCATTAATAAAAAGTGGTAGTACAATTATCTCAGAAATTGAATTTGCCTCTCAATTTACTTCTGCAACGTTAATTGGTATTACAGGAACCAACGGTAAAACAACCACAACTTTATTGACTTATGAGATTCTTAAAAAAGCTGGTTTAAATGTTGGTATTGCAGGTAATATAGGGAAAAGTTTTGCTTTGCAAGTTGCTCAATCTGATTTCGATTATTATGTCTTGGAAATCAGCAGCTTTCAATTGGATAATATTCAAGATTTTGCACCTCACATTACTTTAATAACAAATATTACACCAGATCATTTAGATCGTTATAATTATAGTTTAAATAAATATAAAGACGCTAAGCTAAGGATTACTAAAAACCAAACAGCTAGAGATTTTTTTCTTTTTAATGCAGATGATTCAATTTTGAAAGAGGCAATTCAAAATCAACAAATAGTGGCTAAAAAAATTCCTTTTGGGTTTAACAACATAACTGAAGGAACTACACACAAAAATGATCAAATTATAATTAAACAACAAAATAAAAATACAATGATTCAATCGGCACAATTTTCATTATCGGGAAGACATAATCTTTTAAATGCAATGGCAGCAGCTACTATCGGAAGTTTACTAGATATTAGCAAAGAAAGTATTAGAGAAAGTCTTGCTCATTTTAAAGGGGCACCACATCGAATGGAGAAAGTATTAACAATTCAAAGGGTTAGTTATGTGAACGATTCTAAAGCTACAAACGTAAATGCTACCTTTTTTGCACTGGATAGTATTGATACTCCATTAATTTGGATTGTTGGAGGTATTGACAAAGGAAATGAATATGAATCTTTACTTCCAATGATTAGATTAAAATCAAAGGCAATTATTTGTATTGGGGTTGACAATGAAAAACTTAAAGAAACCTTTGATGGTACCACTGACATTTTTATGGAAACATTATCTATGAACGAAGCTGTGAAAATTGCACACAAAATAGCAGCTCCAAAAGATACTGTTCTATTATCTCCAGCATGTGCTAGTTTTGATTTGTTTGAAGATTATGAAGATCGTGGCAATCAATTTAAGAAAGCTGTTAGAAATTTATAGATTATGTTTAACTCACTAAAAGGCGATAAAGTTTTATGGGGAATTTTGGCATTTTTAGCTATTTTTTCATTCTTACCTGTATTTAGTGCAAGTTCAAATCTTGCCCATGTTGTTGGCAAAGGGACCCCTTGGGGTTATTTAATTAAACATTTTGTAATATTAATTATTGGCTTTGTTTTGATGTATTCAGCACATAAAATTAATTATGCTTATTTTAAAGGAATTTCGATTTTAATGCTTCCTGTGGTAATTATTTTATTAATTTATACTGCTAGTCAAGGAACTTTAATAGAAGGTGCAAATGCAAGTAGATGGATTCGACTTCCTGTTATAGGATTGAGCTTTCAGACGTCTACTTTAGCTTCCTTAATAACCATGATTTATACTTCATATTATTTTTCCAAGTATAAAAAAGTTGAAGTAACATTTAAATCGTCTATACTTAAATTTTGGCTTCCAATATTTAGCATAGTATTATTAATTTTTCCTTCCAATCTTTCTACAGCAGCTTTATTATTTTTGATGGTATTGATTCTCTCTTTTATTGCTGGTTATCCTCTAAAATATCTTTTTACAATTTGTGGAACAGGTCTGGCAGGTGTAGTGCTATTTTTCATGACAATTAAGGCTTTCCCTGGGGTATTTCCCAATCGTATAGATACATGGTTAAATAGAATTGAAAATTTCAGTAACGGAACAAGCTCAGATGGAAATTATCAAGTTGAACGTGCAAAAACAGCTATAGTTAATGGAAAAATTTTTGGAGTTGGAGCTGGAAAAAGCCGCATGAAGAATTTTTTACCTCAAAGTTCATCTGATTTTATCTATGCCATTATAGTAGAAGAGTTTGGACTTTTTGGAGGTGTAGGATTGATAGTTATTTATCTCTTATTACTATTTAGAATTGTTGTTATTTCATATAATGCATCTAGTACTTTTGGAACATTATTAGTTATAGGGATGGGTTTTCCTGTAATAACTCAAGCTTTTATAAATATTGGAGTTGCAGTTCAAGTACTCCCTGTTACAGGACAAAATTTACCTATGATAAGTAGTGGAGGTACTTCTGCGTGGATGACTTGTGTTGCTATGGGAATTGTATTAAGTGTTAGCTCAAAACAAGAACAATTACATGTGGGTATAAATTCTGAAACTTTAAAAAACACTAACCCAATAAGTATTCTCAGTGAAAGCATTTAAATTTATATTTTCAGGTGGAGGAACTGGTGGACATATATATCCTGCACTTGCCATAGCAAAAGCTATTAAAAGTATAAAGCCAGATGCAAATGTTTTATTTGTTGGGGCTATTGATAAAATGGAAATGGAAATAGTTCCTAAAGCAGATTTTAAAATAAAAGGATTATGGATTAGTGGATTTCAACGTTCCTTCTCATTACAAAATTTATTATTCCCATTTAAAGTATTCACAAGTCTTTTACAATCACTGATTATTTTATTGAGATTTAAGCCTGATGCTGTAATTGGGACAGGTGGTTTTGCTAGTTGGCCTCTTTTACAAGTTGCTCAATGGCTTAATTATCCAACTATAATTCAGGAACAGAATTCTTTTCCTGGAATTGCTAACCGCATATTAGGTAAAAAAGCAAATAGGGTATGTGTTGCTTATGAAAAAATGGAAGACTATTTTCCTCCTTATAAATTAAGATTAATCGGTAATCCAATCCGTTTTAATATGTTGAGTTCAGCAATAACGGCCAGTGCTGCAAAAAGATTTTTTGGACTAAACCCTCAGAAACCAACACTTATTGTCATAGGTGGAAGTTTGGGAGCAAAAAGAATTAATGAATTAGTAGCAAAGGAATTATTTTTTTTTAAAACACATGATTTTCAAATTATATGGCAGTGTGGGAAACTTTATTTTAATAAATATAAAACGCTCAGTTCTCCAGAAGTAGTTATAAAATCTTTTGTGTATGAAATGGAAAAATTATATGCTGCAGCAGATATTATTATTTCAAGAGCTGGAGCAGGAAGTTTATCTGAACTAAGCTGTATTGGAAAGCCATTAATATTAATTCCTTCTCCCAACGTAACCGCAAATCATCAATTTCACAATGCGCGGGAATTAGTTGATAAAAAAGCTGCGTTTTTAGTTGAGGAATGTGATATATCAAAGTTTTTTAAAAAAATCTTCAAAAAACTAGCAACAGATCATAATCTTCAAAAAGAAATGGGACAAAATTTAAAGGCCCTTGCAAAACCAAATTCTACCAATGAAATTGTTGAAGAAATAATGGAATTATTATGAATAATATGAGTTTACATAGCTATTATTTTATAGGTATAGGAGGGATGGGAATGTCTGCTTTAGCTCGACTTTGTTTAATAAACGGCCATCTTGTTTTCGGATACGATGTAACACCTTCTCAGATAATTAATGACTTAATTTCAGAGGGTGCTCAAGTTACATACGATCTTTCGCCAGAGAAACTACCCAGTGAGGTGCGTCGTAATAAGAATATTGAGGTTGTTTATACCGCTGCAATTTCTAAAAATCATCCACAGTTGAAATATTTTTTTGCTCAAGGAAATAATGTTAGAAAAAGAGCTGTTTTTTTAGCAGAATTATGCGCCAAAATTAAAACTTTAGCTATTTCAGGAACCCATGGAAAAACGACGACTTCCGCATTTTTGACACACATATTTTCTGAAACTAGTCAGGAATTTACTTCAATAATGGGTGGTTTTTTTAAAAATCAAAAATCAAATTTAATTGTGGAGGGGAGTAACTTTATGATTGTTGAGGCTGATGAGTATGACCGTTCTTTTTTACAACTTCATCCTGCTATTGCTTGTATTACCTCTATGGATGCAGATCACTTAGATGTATATGAAACAAACTCTTCATTTACAGAAGCATTTATAAAGTTTTCCTCACAGGTGAGTCAAGCTTTAGTTGTTGCTTATGGTCTTCCAGTAAATGGAATTACCTATGGTATTGATGTTCCAGCAGATTATCGAGTTGAAAATATTATAAAAACTAAATTTGGTTACAATTTTAATATAATAACTCCTCTAAGAACCTATGAAAATGTGTATTTAAATCAATTAGGTTTGCATAATATATCAAATGCACTTTGTGCAATTGCCATGGCGGATCAAATAGGTATCCATACCCAAAACTCAATAAAAGCATTAACAACTTTTCCGGGAGTTCAACGAAGAATGAATATAATGAAGTATGGTGATGCGATTATTGTTGATGATTATGCACATCACCCTACAGAGATTGAAAATGTACTAAACACATTAAAAGGATTTTATCCTGAACGTAAAAATTGTGTCATTTTTCAACCGCATTTATTTTCAAGAACTCAAGACTTTATGAATGAATTTGCATTAGTTTTAAGTGAATTCGATGAGGTTCTTTTGTTGGATATTTATCCAGCTAGAGAATTACCTATTTCCGGAATTTCTGCTCAGGTATTATTAGACGAATTAAATCATTCTAATAAAAAATTAATTATAAAATCTGCAATTAAAGAGTCAATTGATAAAAGCAATGCAGGACTATTTGCATTTTTAGGAGCTGGGGATATTGGATTAGAGGTTGAGAAGTTAAAAAATCATTTTACAGCAGCATGAAATTAAAAACAAATATTATTTTTTTGATATTGATGTTATTTTCTTTAGTAGGAATAGTATATTTTTCAAACCAAAAAAATATTGTCAGAGCTGTTGACAATGTTAAGATTTCATTCACACATTCCCCACGTTTTTTAGATACCATTTTGGTTAATAAATTGTTAACACAAAACTTTAGAGAAAAGTCTGTTCAACTTATAGATAGTTTAGATTTGAATATGCTTGAAAAAAAATTAAATCAAATTAATGAAATTCAAAATGCAGAATTATTTGTTTTGCCAAAAGGACAGCTATCTGTTTCAATAACAGAAAGAATACCCACTTTTAAAATCAATTCAATTCATTCTTTTTATGCAGATGCATCGGGCGTTACTTTTCCATTTGTGAAAGTTGAAAACATTCAGCTTCCTGTTTTCGAGACAGACACTATTGATGCTTCTATCATAAATGTTGCAATTTTAATTGAACGTTTAAAATCAGATACATTTATTAAATCTGAACTTAAGATACTCTATATAGATGGTGATTCTTATCATTTTAAATTAAAATCTTACCCTTTTGAAATCGTCTTGGGAAATGAAAATTCTTTAAACGAAAAAATAGAAAAACTTAAAGTTTTTTGTGCCTTTCAGAACATACAGGACAGTTTAATAAATTACAAGAAAATTAATTTAACCTATACAAATCAAATAGTGGCAACAACATTATAAAATTATGGAACAAACAAATATTTCAGTTGGACTCGATATTGGTACTACCAAAATAGTCGCTTTGGTTGGAAAAAAAAATGAATTCAATAAAGTTGAAATTTTAGGGATGGGGAAATCCAAAAGTCTTGGTGTGCATAGGGGTGTTGTAAATAATATTACACAAACTATTCAATCCATTCAGCAAGCTGTTGAGGATGCTACAATTAATTCAAAACAAGAAATCAATGATGTTGTTGTGGGTATTGCTGGGCAGCATATTAGAAGTATTCAACACAGCGATTATATTACTCGCGAAAATCCTGAAGAAGTTATAAATGAAGAAGATATTCAACAATTAATTCAACAAGTTTATAAGCTGGTAATGCTGCCAGGGGAGGAAATTATTCATGTTCTACCACAAGAATATAAAGTAGATGGGCAAGGAGAAATTAAAGAGCCAATTGGTATGCACGGAGGTAGATTGGAAGCTAATTTTCATGTAGTCGTCGGACAAGTTTCTTCGATAAAAAATATTGGACGATGCATAAAAAGTGCAGGACTAAATATGGAAAATATTACTTTAGAGCCCTTAGCATCTTCAGAGGCGGTATTGAGCTTTGAAGAAAAAGAAGCTGGTGTTGCGTTGATTGATATTGGTGGAGGTACAACTGACTTAGCTATTTTTAAAGATGGAATTATTCGACATACAGCAGTAATTCCTTTTGGAGGTAATGTTATCACTGAAGACATAAAAGAGGGTTGCTCTATCATAGAAAAACAAGCAGAACTCTTAAAAATAAAATTTGGCTCGGCATGGCCAGGTGAAAACAGAGATACAGAAATTGTTTCTATTCCTGGATTACAAGGAAGAGATCCAAAAGAAATTTCACTTAAAACTCTTTCAAAGATCATTAATGCTCGTGTGGTTGAGATTATTGAACAAGTATTCCTAGAGATTAAAAATTATGGACATAACGAACAAAAAAAGAAATTAATTGCTGGAATTGTTCTTACTGGAGGTGGAAGTCAATTAAAGCACTTGAAGCAATTAGTGGAATATATTACTGGAATGGATACCCGGGTTGGATATCCAAGTGAGCATCTAGCAGGTGATACTCAGGAGAGTGTTTCAAGCCCCCTTTTTGCAACTGCAGTAGGACTTTTGATGAATGCATTAGAACATAGCAATCATTCGGATGTAAGTTCTGCTGATGAAAATATTGATGAAGAAACTCAGGAAGGTGATGCTCCTGTAAAAGACATTAATGTTGTAAGAAAGTCAATCTTAGACCGATTTGGAGAACGACTTAAAGAATTTTTAGATAATGCATAATCAATAACAGAACATGGATCAAGAAGAAACAAAAGGGATTAATTTTGATTTGCCAAAGAATAGAAGCAATGTAATTAAGGTGCTCGGTGTTGGTGGAGGCGGGAGTAATGCTATTAATTACATGTTTGAACAAGGAATAAAAGGAGTGGATTTTATTGTTAGTAATACAGATGCTCAAGCTTTAGCTGAGAGTGGAGTACCTACAAAAATCCAATTAGGGGCAAGTTTAACTGAGGGATTGGGTGCGGGTGCAAATCCTGAAGTAGGAGCAAGTGCTGCTATAGAAAGTCAAGAAGAAATACAATCAATACTTTCTACCCAAACTAAAATGATATTTATTACAGCAGGAATGGGTGGTGGAACAGGTACGGGTGCAGCTCCAGTAATTGCTCAAATGGCCAAATCACTTGATATATTGACGGTAGGTATTGTGACTATGCCATTTCAGTTTGAAGGAAAACTAAGGTTGGAACAAGCTCAGAGAGGGTTAGAAAAAATAAAAGCTTCCGTGGATGCTCTTATTGTAATTAATAATAATAAACTTAGAGAAGTTTATGGAAATCTTGGGTTTAAAGCAGGATTTGCAAAAGCGGATGAAGTTTTAGCAACTGCTGCTAGAGGAATTGCTGAAGTTATTACCCACCATTATACTCAGAATATAGACCTAAAAGATGCAAAAACAGTACTCACTAATTCTGGTACTGCCATTATGGGATCTAGTCTGGCTTCAGGAAGTAATCGTGCACAAGAAGCTATTGTTAAGGCTTTAGATTCTCCACTTTTGAATGATAATAAAATAACAGGATGTAAAAATGTACTGTTGTTAATTGTTTCAGGATCAGATGAAATTACCATTGATGAAATTGGAGAGATTAATGATTTTATTCAAGCTGAAGCAGGTAATCAAACTAACATTATTATGGGTGTAGGGGAAGATGAAAGTTTAGGAAATGAAATATCTGTGACCGTAATTGCTACAGGATTTGGACAGGAACAACAAAATGAAATATCCAATACAGAGGCTAAGAAAATAATTCACACTCTTGAAACTGATCAAAAAATAACACATGACTTGAGTGACGAAAATCTTGTTTCTGGACTAACTAATTCCAATAAAACTCATGACTTTAAAAAACAAAATATAAGAGCTACAACAAATAAAACTGATCAAACTATAGAAGAAGCCTCAGAAGAACTTTTGATAAAAATGAACACCATTTTATATGACTTAGATGTAGACTATGAAGTTGTTTGTAATCATGATGATTTTCACAGAACTAAAGAAGCTCTTGTTAAAGAAGAATCTGATACTTCTTTTAAGGAGAATACCTTTAGCCCAAAACATGAAGAAATTAAGACTGAAAAAATAGTATATCAAAAAGCCTCTAAACTAGAAGAAATTAATTTAGATGATTCGTTTTTTGAAACTCAATTTGAAACAGATTCATCAGTAATTAAGAATACTCAATCATCATTAAATGTTAATGTTTTAAATGAATCTATGGCTGAAGAATTTATTATTAATGATTTAACAGATTCCCTTTCTGATATAGATGTAGTAGATCCTGAAGTTTTAAATCAAGAAAATCAAATTCAACTAGATTTTGAATTACCTCTTAAGAAGGTTAAAACAGAAGAATCTCAAATGCCACATTTAGAGGAAGAGCAACTTCTAGAAACTTCAACTAATTTAACCCAAGATTTTGATGAAGCTTCTTTGGAGGTAACTTTTGAAATCAAAGATGAAAATCCTCTAGATGCTGAAAAATTAAATATTAATGAGAATGATTCTGAGTCTAATTCAACAGCTGAAATAGATCCCTTTGAGAAGTCTATAAATGAAAGCATAACTTATCAAAGTGAAAAGCGAAGAGAACATTTAAAAGCTTTTAATCACAAATTTAAACACCAATTACAACGTATTGATGATATAGAAAAAGAGCCCGCTTACAAAAGGCAAGGCATAGATTTAGATTGTGATATACCAGATATACCGTCACGAACTTCTTTGAGCAATGATGAGAATAATGATTTACAACTTCGCTCAAACAATTCTTTTTTACACGATAATGTCGACTAATTAATGTTATATGGGAATTTTAAGTAAACTTACTGACGAAATTAAAAATGCAATGCGAGCAAAAGATAGTTTGCGATTAGATGCATTACGTGCAATTAAATCTGGAATTCTTCTATCACAAACTGCAGGCACAGGAACTAAAGAGCTTAATGACGATGAGTCTATAAGACTTCTTCAGCGTTTAGTGAAACAACGTAAAGAAAGCGCTGCTATTTATAGAGAGCAAGATAGAGCTGATCTGGCAGAACCTGAAGAAGCTCAAGCTAAAGTGATTACTGAATTTCTTCCCTCTCAACTCTCAGAAAAAGAAGTTGAGAAAATCATTTTAGAAATCATAACCAAAACAAAAGCACATAACATGAAAGATATGGGAAAGGTAATGGGAATGGCTTCAGGACAATTAGCAGGGAGAGCTGACGGAAAGCTAATAGCTAGACTGGTGAAACAAAATCTTGGTGTATAACTAGATAGTATGTTTTTACATCAATTTATTATCAGTAATATACCATTTAACGTCAAAATAGTTAGAAATTGGGAGAGATAAGATTTGCTTGGCATAAAATTGTTTAACAAGTATTTGTTTTGTGAGCCCTTTTTGATTTGTCTCGTTACTTGTTATTATTCAAATTTATCTTTTTCATTTATTAGCAAACTATAATTAACTTCAATTGCTTTTCTATTAAAATAAAGGGATATCATCTTAGAATTGTTTTAACAATCTTTCATATTAGATTGATTATTTTTTGACGCTTAAAAAAAGTTAAAGAAGTATTAACATTGCTCAAATAATCTTTACTTTTGATTTTAATTGGCCCAGTAGTTCAACTGGATAGAATATCAGATTTCGGCTCTGACGGTTAGGGGTTCGAATCCCTTCTGGGTCACTTTTTGCTAAAGTTTAGTCATGAAAAAATCAATTCTTTTTTTGCTAGTCATCTTTTTTTATCAATGTCAAAAAAACATTCAGCAAAATCCTTCACAAAACAGAAGAATTAGTAATGGTGGATTAATTTTACCCACAGGCTTTAAAGCATCAGTTTTGGTAGACAGTATTGGTCCTTCCCGTCACTTGGCGGTTAATGATAATGGTGATGTATACGTTAAACTTAGTATAGTAAAAGGAACTAAAGGAAATGTTGCGCTGCGTGATGAAAACGGAGATGGTAAAGTGGATATCATAAAGCGATTTGGTAATTATCCTAACGATGGAAGGTTTGCAACAGAAATGCGTATTCACAAAGGGTATTTGTATTATAGCTCAGAGTTGGTCGTATATCGTCAAAAACTTATAGATGGACAACTAATCCCAGAAGGAGAACCAGAGGTAATAATGATTGATGAATTTCCTATTCGATGGCACAATTCTAAGTCTTTAGCGTTTGATAATTCAGGTGGTATGTATGTAACTTTTAGTGCTCCTACAAATGTTTGTGAAGATCAATCCATTACCTATGATGATGCAACTTCTGTAGTTAAAGGAGAGTATCCTTGTTCACAGCTAGATATATTAGGAGGAATCTGGAAATTTGATGAAGCTACTCCAAATCAAAAGCAAGCAGATGGAGAACTTTTCGCTACAGGGTTAAGAAGTATTGTTGCCTTATCATGGAATACGCAAGACAATCAATTATACGCCTTAAATCATGGGCGAGATTATTTGCATAACCACGCACCATTACTTTATTCTGAGTGGGATAATTCTGTTTTACCCGCTGAAGAATTTTTAATAATTAAAAAGGGAAAAAATTATGGTTGGCCATATACTTATTATGATCCTTTTAAGCAGAAGCGAATGTTAGCACCCGAGTATGGTGGTGATGGTTATCGAGAGTCAGAAGAAGGTTTTGAAAATCCTATCATGGCAATGCCCGCACACTGGGCTCCAAATGATTTATTGTTTTATAAAGGAGATCAGTTTCCTGCTCATTATAAAAAAGGTGCATTTGTCGCGTTTCATGGTTCGACTAATAGGGGGCCATATCCTCAAGCTGGATATATAGTTGCTTTTATTCCTTTTGAAAACGGAAAACCTTTTGGTCGGTGGGAGGTGTTTGCAGATGGTTTTTCAGAACAAGAAATAATTATAAATATGAAAGATGCCACTTATCGACCAATGGGATTATCTGAAGGTCCCGAAGGTTCATTATATATTTCAGATTCTAAAAAAGGAAAAATTTGGAAGGTTTCTTTTCTGGGTGATCCCTCTTCTTTTGGAATTAAAGATCGATTAGTTGTAGAGCGAAGAAAAGCCATGAGTCATTTAAGAACTCCTAATATTCAAAAAGATTTTATTCCTGCAAACTAGCATTCTATAATATTTTCGTATTATTTGACTATCTTGAAATTTTCAAATATACAGTTCATTTAATAGTTCTTTCATCTTGAAGATAAGTCTATCACACGTAAAAAAAATAGTAAAAGACCTATATAGTATTGAGGGAACACTTTCTGTTTTACCAGGAGAAATTGATTTTAATTATAAGTTAAGAACAAGCGAAGGATTAAGTTTTGTTTTAAAGATAGCTCCTTCCAATTGTAATATTGAATATTTAGAATTTCAACAAAATATTTTACAATATCTTAATCAACAATCAACGCAAAAAGATCTTCCTAAGGCCGTTTTAAATAATATAGGTAATGAGATTTCTTTTTTTAAAGATCAAAATGGCGACCAAAGAGCTGTTCGACTTCTTTCTTGGGTTTATGGAAGAGTTTGGAGTACCGTAAATCCAAAAACAGATTATCTCCGCCAAAGCTTGGGAGAAAAAGCTGGAAGTCTAACAAAAGATCTCCAAAATTATGAACATCATAAAGCTCATCGTTTTTTTGAGTGGGATATTGCAGGGGCAGAATGGACAAGGGAGTATTTGTATTTGTTTAATAGAGAACAAGCTTCACTACTGATATATTTTTTAGATTTTTTTTCTTCATTTAAACCACTATACAACAATTTAAGAAAGAGCATTGTTCATAACGATGTAAACGATAATAATTGTATTGTTTCAAAAGATCTTGAACACCCGTCTGTCCATGCAATTATAGATTTTGGAGATGCAATTTATACTCAAACAATAAATGATTTAGCTATCTGTTGTTCTTATGCGATAATGCATGAAAATGATCCATTAATGGCAGCTTTACCAATTGTTCAAGGATATCATAGCGTCTTTCCTCTCAAAGAAGAGGAACTATCTCTTTTATATACCTGTATTGCGATGCGTTTAATCATTTCAGTCACTAAATCTGCTCTTAATAAAATCACAGAACCTGAAAATGAGTATTTATCAATTAGTGAAAAACCTGCATGGGAGTTATTAAAGAATTGGATAACAATTGATTCTGATTTTGCACATTTTAGTTTTAGAACAGCTTGTGGCCTTCACTCTCACCCAGATTTTATTTCTTTTACTGATTGGACAATTCAACAGAAAATAAGTATTTCAGAGCTATTTATTTCATTAAAGATTGAAGAAGTTCATCTTATAGATTTAAGCGTGTCAAGTACATGGATTGGTCAACAACTCGAATTTAATGATTTAGATCTTTTTCAGTTTAAACTAGATCAACTTCAAAAAAAACATCCTAATGCTATTATTTCTGGAGGTTATTTAGAGCCCAGATCGTTATACACTTCTTCTGAATATGATAAAATTGGAAATTCAGGGACTGAAAATCGTTCTATTCATTTAGGGATTGATTTCTGGGTACCATCATCTACCCCTGTCTTTAGTTTTCTTGAGGGTCACGTAGTCATGGCTATAAACGACCAGGGAGAAAAAGCATATGGGGGAATGTTAATTTTAAGGCATGATGCGCCAGGTTTTCATTTTTTCACACTCTATGGTCATTTAAATGTTACTAGCGTATTAAATTATACACCTGGTGATTACATAAAAAAAGGTCAAGAACTGTCAAGAATAGGTAGTTCAGAAGAAAATGGAAATTGGGCACCTCATTTACACTTTCAGGTAATGTTATCGCTTTTAAATTTTAAAAATGATTTTCCAGGTGTGTGTTTTCAAAATCAAGAAAAGATATGGAGCGGAATCTGTCCAGATCCTAATCTATTATTTAAAGAAACTATTCTAAATGCTGACTTTAATTTTATCAAAGAAAGAATACAGGCAGATCGAGAGGTCTATTTAGGAAAAGGAATGAGTTTACAGTATAAAATACCAATTCACATTGTTAGAGGTGAAGGGGTGTATTTAATCGATAATAAGGGTAAAAAATTCATAGATACCGTAAATAATGTTGCACATGTAGGACATGAGCACCCCAAGGTTGTTAAAGCGGGTCAGTTACAAATGGGATTACTAAATACTAACACTCGATATTTACATGAACACATAACCACCTTAGCCAAAAGACTTGTTGAAAAATTACCACCGGAATTAGAAGTTATACATTTTGTTAATTCAGGAAGTGAGGCTAATGAATTGGCAATTCGAATGGTCAAAACAGTTACAAAAGCAGAAGAAATTATAGTATCTGAGTTTGGATATCATGGAAACACAAACATGTGTGTGGATATTAGTTCTTATAAATTTGATGGAAAAGGTGGGACTGGAGCACCAAAAAACGTTCATGTTTTTCCATTACCTGATTCTTTTAGAGGAAAATACAGAGGAGAAAATACAGGCTCTTTATATGCTAAGGAAGTTATGAGCCTAATTAATCAAATTAAAAATTCTAATAAACAAGTTGGAGCACTCATTGTAGAGCCAATTATCAGTTGTGGTGGACAAATTGAATTGCCAAAAGGATTTTTAAAAGAGACCTATGGCTTAGTTAAAAATGCAGGAGGATTATGTATTTCTGATGAAGTTCAAACAGGACTTGGAAGAACAGGGAGTAATTATTGGGGATTTCAACTACATGACGTAGTTCCAGATATTGTTACCATTGGAAAACCATTAGGCAATGGACATCCTATAGCTGCAGTTGCTTGTACAATTGAGGTTGCTGAAAAATTTGCGAATGGAATGGAATTTTTTAACACTTTTGGTGGAAATCCAGTTTCTTCTATTATTTCACAAACAGTTTTGGAGGTTGTTGAAGACGAAAAGCTTCAGAAAAATGCACTAATCGTTGGAAATTTTTTAAAAAACGAACTGCAAATACTTTCAAAAAAATATCCAATAATAGGTGATATTCGAGGGCAAGGTTTTTTTTTAGGAATAGAATTAGTAGATTCAAATTTAATCCCACTCAAACGACATGCTTCTTATCTAATAAATCGAATGAAAAATCATGGAATTTTAATGAGTACTGACGGTCCTGACAATAATGTTTTGAAGATAAAACCGCCACTAGTATTTTCAATAGATAATGCAAAAGAAGTACTTTTTTATTTAAAAAAAATTCTAGATGAAGACTTAATGAAAGATTTCAAATCATAAATAATAAATTAAAGTTTTTTTTTTTTGTACATTTAATAATAAAATATTAAATAATGAGTGAAATAGCCATCGTAATTATCGGAGCTGTTGTTTTAGTTGGAGGTGTTATTTTATATGCTGTAATATCTACTGCAACAGGAATGGAAGAAGATAAAAACCAAAATTATATCCCGGATTGGATAGAGAAAAGATTTCCAAAAATATTTAAGTCTGGTAAGGATTTAGAGTAATAATTGATTTTAAAATTTTGATAATTGTGCTAAGACAATTCTTAATTGCTCACTAACTTCCTTATTTTTGTTCCACTTAATTATTAAAATCTCTTTGTAATATGAATCATTTTATTAAAATATTTTTCAGCCTAGCTTTTTTATTATTTTTCCAATTTGGATTTTCTCAGAATTCTGATAAACCATGGGTAATTGGTGTTGGAGTTGATTTTATTAATGTTCAAGGTGGCGATTTAGACTCAGGATTAAACTTTGGCGCACCTGCCTTAAGCTTATCACGTTATTTAGGTGCAGGATTCTCCTTAGGTGCACAATATTCTCTAAATAATGTAAAAAACACTCCTGAAGACCTTGGCTATTCATCTGTCGATGGTGTTGTGAAATACAATCTTTCTGATGGTAAAATATCACCTTACTTATTTGCTGGATATGGTTTTTCTAGATTTGAACCTGCTTCAAATGACAGTGAAGGCTCTTACCCATCAAAAGAAACTAGTAGAACTGGACTCGGTGGTATCGGAGTAAACTTTGACTTAAATGATAAACTTGCTATTAATGTGAGTACTTCTTATAGATCAGACATAGAGGGAGACGGCTATAATCATCTTCAACATATTGTAGGACTAAGTTATAGTTTTGGTGCTGGTGATGCTGACGGTGATGGTGTTTCTGATGAAAAAGATGAATGTCCAGATGTGCCTGGTTTAAAAGAATTTAATGGATGTCCAGATTCTGATGGAGATGGTATTCCTGATACTAAAGATCGTTGTCCAGAAGAAGCTGGAACGGAGGCTCTACAAGGGTGTCCTGATGGTGATGGTGATGGTGTAGCTGATATTGACGATATATGTCCAGATATTGCAGGTATGGCTGAAATGAACGGATGTCCTGATACCGATGGTGACGGTGTTTCTGACAATGAAGATAAATGTCCTGAAATAGCAGGAGATGTAGCTAACGGTGGATGTCCTTGGGCTGATACTGATGGTGACGGTGTATTAGATAATATTGATGCCTGCAAGGATCAAAAAGGAACCATTTATAACAACGGATGCCCTGAATTATCAAAAGAAATTTTAGCTACCTTAAATAAATTTGGTTTGCGAATTAATTTTGCAGCAAATAGTGATAAGATTCTTGGAAAAAAGACACAAAATATACTCTACCAAATTAAGGAGTTATTAGAAGAAAATCCTGAAGGTATTTTAATTATTGAAGGCTATGCTTCTTCAGATGGAGACGATGCTTATAATATTGAATTGTCTATTAAGCGTGCCCAATCAGTGAAAGCTTATCTTATTAAAATAGGTGTTTTGAAAGATCGATTAGAGGTCAGAGGTCTGGGTGAAGCTGAGCCAATAAGTGATAATGAGTCACAGGAAGGTCGCGCTGAAAACAGAAGGGTTCAATTTCTTCCAAAAAATAACTAAGTGATTATTTCACGATAGATAGGAAACACTTTAGAAATTTATATTTCTTTTAGGCACTTTATTTTTTTCTCAGGATTTTTTGCTTTAAACACAAAGCTACCTGCGACTAAGACATCTGCACCACATGATATAAGTTGTGCTGCATTTATATCTGTGACTCCACCATCAATTTCTATAAGACAAGTTGATTTATGTTGTGTTATTAATTTTTTTAGTTCTTTTACTTTATTGTAAGTGTTTTGAATAAATGATTGTCCTCCAAAACCTGGATTTACACTCATAACGCAGACTAGATCCAAGTCTTGAATGATACTAGACAAACTATTGATAGGTGTATGAGGGTTTAAAGCAACACCAGCTTTCATTCCACAGGATTTTATTTTTTGTATTGTCCTGTGTAAATGATTACATGCTTCAAAATGTACCGTCAATGTTTTTGCGCCAAGGCTTTCAAAATTTTCTATATATCGATCTGGATCTACAATCATCAAATGAACATCAAGAGGCTTAGTGGCATACTTTTTTATGGCAGCTAATACAGGCATTCCAAATGAGATGTTGGGAACAAAAACCCCATCCATTATATCAATATGAAACCAATCAGCATCACTATTATTGACCATTTTTGAATCACGTTCAAGGTTAGCAAAGTCTGCAGCTAAAATTGATGGTGCTATTATTACTGACATTTGTTTATTTTTAATAACATAAATATACAAAAAAGGCAACCCTTGGGTTGCCTTTTTATTTTAACCTAAATAGGTTTTTAAAATTTTACTTCGTGAGGTGTGCTTTAATCTACGAATGGCTTTCTCTTTTATTTGTCTAACACGTTCTCTGGTAAGATCAAATGTTTCTCCAATTTCTTCGAGAGTCATTGCATGTTGATTTCCTAACCCGAAATATAAACGAACTACATCTGCTTCTCTAGGTGTAAGGGTTTCTAAAGCACGTTCTATTTCGGTACGAAGTGATTCATGCAACAATACTTTGTCTGGATTAGGAGACTCACCACTATTAAGCACGTCATACAAATTTGAATCTTCCCCTTCTACCAAAGGAGCGTCCATTGAGACATGTCTTCCAGAGTTTTTGAGTGATTCTTTTACATCATTAATGGTCATGTCCAATTCTTTTGCAATCTCTTCTGCAGAGGGAGCACGCTCATGGGCTTGTTCCAAAAAGGCATAAGTTTTATTAATTTTATTAATCGAACCAATTTTATTAAGCGGCAACCTTACAATACGAGATTGCTCAGCTAGCGCTTGTAAAATGGATTGACGTATCCACCACACTGCATATGAAATGAATTTAAAACCACGAGTTTCATCAAAACGTTGTGCAGCTTTAATTAAACCTAAATTTCCTTCATTTATTAAATCAGGAAGGGTTAGACCTTGATTTTGGTACTGTTTTGCAACAGAGACTACAAATCTAAGATTGGCTTTTGTAAGTTTTTCAAGAGCAATTTGGTCTCCTGCCTTGATGCGTTGGGCTAACTCTACCTCTTCCTCTGCAGTAATTAAATCTACTTTTCCAATTTCTTGAAGATATTTATCCAAGGAAGCAGTCTCCCGGTTGGTTACTTGCTTTGTAATTTTTAGTTGTCTCATATTTTACATCTATACTTTCATAATGAATACGTTTAAAATAAAATAATGTTACAATAATTGATTAAATAATTAATCTTTTTTCTCAGGTCTAGGTAATAATGCTTTGCGGGATACTTTTTCTTTGCGAGTTCTTGGGTCTTTACCGAAATATTTGACTTCAAGAGTATCACCCATGTTCACGACATCTGCTACATTTTCTGTACGTTCCCAAGCTAACTCACTAACATGCAATAAAACTTCGTTACCTGGAGCATCAAGATATTCTACTACTGCACCAAAATCTAGCATTTTAATTACTTTTACTTTGTAGGTATTTCCTATAATCGGTTTAAATGTGACCGAGTCAATTTTAGCTTCTACCATCGCAATTCCCTCCGGAGATGTTCCCAAAATTTCTATTATACCTTCTTCAGTAACAGGGTCTTCAGTTATAACAATAGTACAACCTGATTCTTTTTGAAGTTCTTGAATTACTTTTCCTCCAGGACCAATCATAGCGCCTATGAAATCGTTAGGAATTCTTCTATTAATCATTTTAGGAGCATGAGCCTTTACATCTTTATTTGGAGTTTTTATAGTACTAATTAGTTCTTCTAAAATATGTAATCTTCCACTTCTAGCTTGATTTAAAGCTTGTGTCATAATATCAAATCGTAAACCTTTTATTTTAATATCCATTTGACAAGCAGTAATTCCATCAGCAGTTCCGGTTACTTTAAAGTCCATATCACCTAGATGATCTTCATCACCTAAAATATCTGAAAGTACCGCAAAACGATCACCATCTGTTATTAATCCCATAGCAATTCCTGATACAGGTTTTTTGATTTGAACCCCAGCATCCATAAGTGCCATGGTACCAGCACAAACTGTTGCCATGGATGATGAACCATTTGATTCAAGAACTTCAGATACAATTCTTACTGTATAGGGGCAGTTGTCCGGCATAACTTTTTTCAAAGCGCGTTGTGCTAAGTTACCATGTCCAACTTCACGTCTTGACGTTCCACGAAGGGGTCTAGCTTCTCCAGTACAAAAGGGCGGAAAATTATAGTGTAAATAAAAAGTTTCCTCTCCTTGATAAGAAGGTGAATCAATCATATTTGCTTCTCTAGAAGTTCCAAGCGTTGCGGTAGCTAGCGCTTGTGTTTCTCCTCTGGTAAAAAGTGCTGAACCGTGAGTAGAGGGCAGATAATCAACTTCACACCAAATCGGACGAATATCTACTGTTTTTCTTCCATCTAAACGAATTCCTTCTTCAAGAACTAGATCACGAACTGCTTTTTTCTGTGCACTACTATGGTAGCGAGACACTAAATCTTTTTTTTCTAAAACTACTTCTTCATTAAGTATTTGTTTAGAGGCTTCTTTAATCTCAGTAAATTGCTTAGACCGTTCAGCCTTAGAAAGTCCTTTTTTAGCTACTTCATAGTATTTTTGATAAGTTGCATTATAAATTTCTTTTTCTAGTGCTTCATCTTTTTCTTCTTCTTCGTAAGTACGAACTACTTTTTTACCAACCGATTCTGCTAAAGTAATTTGAGCTTTGATTTGATCTTTAATTGCTTCATGCCCAAAAGCAATTGCATCAAGCATTTCTTCTTCAGAGATTTCATCAAATTCACCTTCAACCATTGCAACGGAGTCTGCACTTGCACCAATCATGATATCAATATCAGAAGTTGCTAATTGCTCTTTACTTGGGTTAACAATAAACATTCCATCTACACGAGCAACTCGTACCTCAGAAATTGGATATTCAAATGGAATATCTGAAAGTTGAATTGCAGTTGATGCAGCCAACCCCGCTAAGGAATCTGGCATTACTTTCTCATCATGAGACATTAGCTGAATCATTACTTGTGTTTCTGCGTGATAGTCTTTTGGAAAAAGTGGACGTAATACCCTGTCTACAAGTCTCATAGTAAGAACTTCACCATCACTAGGACGCGCTTCTCTCTTAAAAAAACCGCCAGGAAATTTTCCTGCAGCAGCAAACTTTTCTCTATAATCAACTGTGAGGGGAAGAAAGTCTACAGGACTCTGTTTGCGAGCAGAAACTGCAGTTGCAAGTAACATACAGTCACCCATACGGACGACTACAGAGCCATCGGCTTGCTTGGCTAGTTTGCCGGTTTCAAGTGTGATTACTCTACCGTCTTCAAGACGGATTTCTTGTTTAAATGTTTTTGGAATCATTTTTCATTATTTGGTTAAAACTTTTGTTGTGTGTTGAAGCAACCAATGAAAAACTAAGATTCAGTATATATTTTTAGATTTTATTTACGTAAGCCTAATTTAATAACAATAGCACGGTAACGTTCAATATCTTTGTCTTTTAGATAATCTAATAGACTACGACGTTTCCCAACTAGATTCACTAAAGATCGTTCTGTATTGTAATCTTTACGATTTGTTTTTAGATGGCCTGATAGGTGGTTGATACGGTGAGTAAATAAAGCAATTTGTCCTTCTGCTGATCCAGTATCTTTTTTAGACTTCCCGTGTTTTTTAAAGATGCCTTCTTTTGCTTCTTTTGAATTATACATGCAAATATTATTTTAATGATTATTATGTAATTAATTTTTTAAACTAATTGCAAATGTACTATTAAAGCTTTAGTAAACAATGCCTTACTTTAGGTTATATTCTTTTTTAGAAATAAATTATTTTCTGAGAGGATTATTTAAAATTAAATCAATGTATAAATTAATTTTATTTTTTAGTTCATTCCTGTGAGTAATAAAGTCTAGGAAGCCTTTTTCTAACTGAAATTCACTGGTTTGAAACCCTTCAGGTAATTCTTTTCCGGTGGTGTCCTTTACAACACGAGGTCCTGCAAAAGCAATTAGTGCTTTTGGCTCAGCAATATTAATATCACCTAACATAGCATATGATGCAGTGATGCCTCCTGTTGTGGGATCTGTACATAAAGATATATAGGGCAATTTTGCTTCTGCAAGTTCTGCTAATTTAGCTGAAGTTTTAGCCATTTGCATTAGGGAAGTTGCCGATTCCATCATTCTAGCACCTCCTGATTTTGAAATAATCACAAGAGGTAGTTTATATTTAATAGCATGGTTAGCTGCTCTTACAATTTTTTCACCTACAACGGACCCCATCGAGCCCCCAATAAATTTAAAATCCATACATGCTATAACAATTTTCTTTCCTTTGGAAAATCCAACTGCTGTTCTAATAGCATCATATAAACCAGTTTTTTTATGTACTTCTTTTAAACGATCAATATATTTTTTAGAATCAATGAATTTTAAAAAATCTTTTGATTTTAATTTTTCATCAAACTCTCTGAACTCATTGTTGTCAAATAGTATTTCAAAATATTCTTTACTTCCAATATGAACATGGTAATCGTCTTCTGGACTAACATAATTGTTTTCAGCAAGCTCTTGTGCCTCAATGACTTTTCCTGTGGGCGTTCTATACCACAAACCTTTAGGAATATCCTTTTTTTCTTCGGTTTTTGTATGAATTCCTTTCTCGCTGCGTTTAAACCAACTCATGCATTTTTTTTTACTTAATAATTTAAATATCTAGATTAGTCTAGAGAGTGTTAATATTATTTAAATCTTTAAAAGCTTGCGATAAACGCGCTCTAAAAGTATCTTCTCCCAATCGAAGCCATTTCCTAGGATCGTAATTTTTTTTATTAGGATGTTCCTTGCCTTCAGGGTTACCAATTTGAGTTCTTAAGAATTCCACTTTTTCATTCATGTAATCACGAATTCCCTCAGTGAAAGCAAATTGTAAATCAGTATCAATATTCATTTTTATTACTCCATACCCGATAGATTCTTGAATTTCATCCTGGGATGAACCTGAACCACCATGAAAGACAAAATCTACATGGTTTTCAGGCAGATTGTATTTTTCCGAAATAAATTCTTGAGAGTTTTTTAATATTTTTGGTGTCAATTTAACATTTCCAGGCTTATATACACCATGCACATTTCCAAAAGCAGCTGCAATTGTAAACTGAGGGCTGATTTTACTTAACTCCTCATAGGCATATGCTACTTCTTTAGGTTGTGTATATAATTTAGAGGCATCAATATCACTGTTATCAACACCATCTTCCTCACCTCCTGTAATTCCTAATTCAATTTCAAGAGTCATATCCATTTTAGACATTCGGGTAAGATATTCTTTACAAATGGCAATATTTTCTTCAATAGGATCTTCTGAAAGGTCAATCATATGGGAGCTGAATAGAGATTTACCATGTTGGGCATAAAAAACCTCACTTGCATCCAATAATCCATCAATCCAAGGCAATAATTTTTTTGCACAGTGGTCAGTATGAAGAATTACACATGCACCATACGAATCAGCTAACTCATGAACATGCTTAGCACCTGCTATAGCTCCAGCAATTGCAGCTTTTTCTCCTTCATTAGAAAGTCCTTTTCCGGCATTAAACTGAGCGCCTCCATTTGAAAATTGAATAATGACAGGACTATTTAATTTAGCCGCTGTTTCTAAGACAGCGTTAATGGTATTACTTCCAATAACATTGACTGCGGGGATTGCAAATGATTTTGATTTGGCAAGTTTAAAAACTTCTTGGACTTGTTTACCAGTAATTACACCAGTGGGAATAAAATGATTCATTAAATAATTTTAGTTTCGGACAAAAATATTAAACTTTTTCATTTTAGAATGGATAATTGATACCTATATTAAAAACTGCACTTTTTAAATTGTATTCTGTCCACCATCTTTGATTTGAGGGTAAGGCTGGATTATAGGTTTTAAAACCTGTATCGAATCTAAAAACAAAAAAATCAAAGTCATATCGAAATCCTATTCCAGAACCAATAGCTATTTCTGATAAGTCTTGTAAGCCCTCAAATTTCATATCTAGATTTTCGACATCATCCCAAATATTCCAAATATTACCAGTATCAATAAATAGGGCTCCTTTGATAGCTCCAGCAATAGGAAAACGATATTCTAAACTAAGAGCAAGCTTAAGGTTTGCTTCATTAAACTCATTAATGTTACTACTACTTCCAGGACCTAATTTATAGGCCTTCCATGCTCTGTTGTCATTTGCTCCTCCAGAAAAGAAAGACCGTGCAAAGGGCATGTTGCTTGAGTTTCCATAAGGAATAGCAATACCAGTAAATGCATGCAGGGCAAAAACCCTTTCTCTTCCCAAGGACAAGTGTTTGATGTAATCAAATTCTGTTTTGAAGTACTGAGATGGACTTAGTCCTCCTAAAAGGTTTTGTCCTTGATCATTTTTAGGACCCCCTATACTTGAAATTAGTTTATTTAATAAATTTCCAGCTAATGTGACTTTCCATCGAAACTGATAAAAATTTTCATCAAAAATACTTTCTTGACTGTTTAAGTTTAAGTTAATAGAAGAGGCTAAAATTAAATTATTGCTCGTGAGTCTAACTTGTCTTTCTTTAGCTGTATTCACTAATTTAAATTCGTTATCATCAATTTCCAAAAAAGTTTGATTTTCTAAAACAGCATTTATAAAATTTGACGTTCCTTCTGGGATGGTTAAATTATTATTATCATCTACCCATGAGGTTTCAAAATTATATCTTTGAGAAATTGTATTTAAGCGATCATAAGAATTTTTGTATACATTAAAATAATTAGTAAGGTTTCGATTGTTTACAAATTCTAAATCAAGCAGTTTTATTTGAATTTTCTTTTTGCTATTAGGTTGCCAATCGAATTGATAGGTTCCTTTAAAAAATTGCTTATCAAGGCCAATGTTTTGCTGAAAACTACTACCCAATATAATTTCTGTTTTTGGATTCATAATCCTTGGAATCCATTCTTTTTGTTTAAAAGGGATAAGTATTCTAGGAATACTCAATTTTAAATTAGCGCCTAATTCAAATATATTAAAAAACTGATCACCTGTTTGTGCAATATCCCTTGAAGCTCCAAGTGTATTCTTAATGTTTAATTCTAATATTTCAGTACCTCTAAAAACATTTCTAATTCCTAACCCACCTCCTAGGCCTATTCCAAAGTCTTGAATATTAGAATGGGATAGGTCTAGGTCAAAACCAACAGAGAATCGCTCTCTTGGCGATAAAAATAGTGAGGCTTTAAGAGCATCTTTTTCAGAAGGAATTTTCGAGTAGCTTATACTAGGGTACTTGAAATTTTTGAGACTTGTAAAATACCGATAAGAAACATTGCGATCTTCATCACTGTAAAGAGCTCCTTTTTTTATTGAAACTCCAGAAGCAATAGCTTTAGGTTTGTATATGAGTTTTCCTTTGCTAAAAATGATAAGGTTGTTGTAGTTTATTGAATCTGTATACGGTTTATTAATTCCTTGTTCTTTTCGATTTTCAATAAATATTTGAATTTTCTTGATTTTATGAATAGCATATGGAATTTCAATCAGAGTATCACCAATCCTCCTCTGTATGTTGTCAATTTGAATACTAACTGGAATTTTAATGTCTTTTCCAGTACTGTCAATTGATGCTGTAAATTGAATACTGTTTTGCTGGAAATTATAAATACCATTATTCCTAAACAGAGTGATAAGGCGTTCCCGTTCTTTCTCAAAACTCTTTACTTCAAATGGTTGTCCTATTTTGATATATCCTTCATTTTCATGTGCATTGTAAATCGAATCTAATTGAGCTGATTTTATAAGAGTTGTAATTGAATCTAGGAGATATTTCTTATTTGGAAGAATTTGATAGGTAAGGGTAACTTTATTTAGGCTAGATTTACGTGTGTCTGAGAAAACTTCAATGTCAAAATAGCCAAGATTTTTGTAATATTGTGCAATTTTATTTTTAGTTTTTTTTATTTCTAAACTATCAATAATTGCTGGAGATTCACCTTTTTTTTTGAGCCAATCATTAAATTTTATAATATATTTTTCAATAGCTACAAGTTGCTTTTTCGATAACCACCTCTCAAGTTGTTTGCTTCTATTTTCTTTTTTAGCAAGCCAAGTGTTAAATTTTATAGTTGGATCTGGGTGCGCTGCTTCATATAAAATTTTAGCCACCGGAATCCCTAAAATTTTTTTATTTGTTGGGGTTGTAATTATAAAATTTACAGGATCATTTTTTAATAAAACTTTATTTTCAAAAATCTCAATCTTATCTATTTGAACTTCTTGTGATCTTAACTCTCGTGTACCAGAACATCCCACTATGGTGAGTGTCAATATTAATATAATGATTAGTTTTGTTAAGAAGCGATACACTCAATAGTATTTACTTCAAAAATAAGTCATTTTTATGGTCAGTAATAATCAACGGAAGCAAATCCTTCAATTAAAGCAAAAAAAATATAGATTATTATCTGGTTATTTCGTAGCTGAAGGTGAAAAAGTAGTAGAGGAGATACTTTCTGCATCTTGGGAATGTGTTTTTTTATTTTCAACAGTCCCTAATTTATTTCCAAAAACAGTTTTGGTAAATACTACTGAAATGATGAAAATTTCTCATTTTAAGTCGCCAAGTCCTGTTTTGGGAGTATTTAAATTTCCCGATGCAATATTACCGGTTATTTCGAATATTACTATAGCAGTTGATGGAGTAAGTGATCCTGGAAATTTAGGTACCCTTATCCGTTTGTGTGATTGGTTTGGTCTTTCTGAACTAATTTGTAGTAGTTCAACAGTAGATTGCTTCAATTCAAAAGTTGTTCAAGCTTCTATGGGATCGATCGTTAGAGTTCAATGCCGTTATGAAAAAGATTTATCGACTACATTACGAGATCTTAATAAACCTATATATAGTGCAGATTTTGGTGGAGAGTCATTATATTCTTCAAGCTTCCCTAAGCAAGCAACCATAGTTTTTGGAAGTGAATCCCACGGAATTTCATCAGAAATAGATGAAATAGTTAATTACAAAATATCAATCCCAAATTTTAGAAAAGGAAGAGGAGCGGAGAGTTTAAACGTTGCAATAGCTGGAGCAATTTTTTTAAGTGAAATTTTTAGGGTCAGGTAATTATTCAAAAGTTATAATTACTGCAATTCCACGACTAAGCATTTTATTTATCTTTCCAGTCCACGGACTTGTGGGATCTGCATCAGGAATCAATTCATTTTGGAATGAAAAGATTCCACGCAAGGACGGAGAAAACTTAAAATAATATAGGTAAAAGTCAAACCCTAAACCAAGCTCATAATTGAGGTTTTGATCAGTAACTCTAAAAATATTACCTGCATTATCATTTCTATTTTTTTGATTACTAGAAAGATTAAAATCTGTTGAAATTCCAGCAATTACAAATGGCTTGAAATTATTAATTCTTTTGGCACTTACTTTAATTAGAAGTGGTAAATGGATGTAAGTAGATTTAATTTCTCTTCTCTGATCAGATTCTTTTGTAAATTCCGGAAATTCTGGATATTTTAATTCACGAGAACTGTAATAAAGACCGGGTTCAAACCTAAGATTTAAATATTCATTGATGCGTATATCCCCAATGAGTCCAACGACAAAACCTGTTTTTGGAATTACAGAAATATCTTTGTAATTTAATTCTTTGTAGAAATTGTTTATGTATTCAAACTTAAAGTCATATTGATTTAAACCAAGGAAATATCCATAATGTATTGGTTTTTTATCAAAATTTGGAAGGTTAATAATACGTTCTTTAACTGTAGGGTATTGAGAGTAAGCTCCACACGAAAAAGAAAGGCAGATTAGAATGGTAACAAGAAAAGATCTTTTATGCTTTTTTAGCAAAATAAATGGAAGCTATCCCTAATGTTTGTGGCTTATCTTCTACTGATATAAACCCATTTTTACGTAAAATATTGTTGAAGACTTCTCCAGAGGGAAAGGAAGCAGCAGAATCAGATAAATATTGATATGCACTTTTATCTTTTGAAAAAAGTTTCCCAAGAAATGGCATTATATTTTGAGTATATAAGTTATATAAAGATTTTAATAGGTTATTTTTTGGTACTGCTGTTTCTAAGATAATTAATGTACCATTTGGTTTTAGCACTCTAAGAATTTCTAATAATCCTTTGTCTAAGTTTTCGAAATTTCGAACACCAAAAGCTACAGTAACAGCATCAAAATATTCATCACTATAACGAAGCATTTCAGAATCACCCAATTGCATATCAATTCGGTGTGTTAATTTATTTGTAATTACTTTTTTTTTCCCGATTTCTAGCATTCCAGGGGAAATGTCAAGCCCTATAATTTCAGTAGTTTCTATTTTAGCAAGCGCAATCACCAAATCACCAGTTCCAGTGGCTATGTCTAAAATTTTATCATGAGCTTCTTTTTTTACGATGTTCACAACTCTTTTACGCCAAAGAATATCTACACCTAGGGTTATAATTCTATTAAGCAAATCATAACTTTTGGAAATTCCATCAAACATCTGGGTGATTTGTTTTTTTTTTGCTTCAGGATTATTTTGATCCGGTTTTATTGTTTTCTTCATAGTGGCGGTCAAAGATACTAATTTGAAAAGGATGTTACTCTTAAATTTATGCTTCAGAAACTAATATTTGTATATTTGAATCGTATTTCGATACATACTTATGAAAATAATTATCGCAGGTGGTGGCGAAGTAGGATTTCATTTAGCGAAACTCCTTTCTTTTGAATCTTTAGATATCACTTTAATTGATACCGATAAGGATCGTTTAAATTATGCTGAATCCCATTTAGACATTCGTGGAATACGCGGAAATGCAATGTCTTTGGCTGTTATGGAAGAATCTCAAGTTGCTAATTCTGATCTCTTTATAGCAGTAACTTCTGAGGAAGCAGTCAATATAACAGTATGTGCATTAGCAAAACAGCTAGGTAGTAAAAAGACCATTGCTAGAATTTCTAATATTGAATTTATAAACGCTAAAGATACCATTAGCTTTAAAGAAATTGGAGTGGATGAATTAATCTCACCGGAAGAGTTAGCAGCTATTGAAATTCAACAATTATTAGATCAATCTGCATTTTCAAATAGTTATGGTTTTGAAAATGGGGCTTTAACACTCATTGGTACTAGTTTAGCTAAAGATGTACCATTTGTAGGTAAAAGTGTAAAAGAAGCAGCTTCTATTTTCCCAGATGTACATTTTATGCCTATTGCAATTCAACGTAGAGGAACACAAAACACTATGATTCCTCGAGGAGATACTTGTTTTGAAGAGGGTGACACTGTTTTTTTTATTACTCGAAAAGAAGGGGTAGAAGAGTTGTATAAATTAACAGGAAAAACAAAAACTTCAATAAAAAACATAATGATTTTAGGGGGAGGTCGAATTGGATATAACACTGCGCGTGAATTATGTGAAAAAAAGTTTAATGTAACTTTAATAGAAAAAAACAAAAAGAAAGCTTTTGAAATGGCTGATTTACTTCCAAATGCCCTGGTTATTAACGCAGATGGCAGAAGTGCTGAATTATTAGAAGAGGAGGATCTTTCTTCAATGGATGCTTTTATTTCTGTGACTGAGAATTCTGAAACTAATATTATGTCATGTCTTATGGCACACACTAAAAATGTAAAAAAAACCATTGCTTTAGTTGAAAATATGGATTATTTTCAATTGTCTCATTCTATTGGAATAGATACTCTTATTAATAAAAAATTATTGACAGCAAATACCATTTTCAGATATATTCGACGAGGAGAAGTAGTGGACATGACTACACTTAATAATTTAAATGCCGAAATTTTAGAATTTGTAGTTAATGAGAATTCTAAAATAACAAATTATAAGATTAAAGATCTTGACTTTCCCAGAACAGCTATTATTGGCGGCGTCATTAAAGAGGGAAAAGGGATTATTGCACTAGGTGATTATACCATTTGTGCGGGTGACAGAATTGTTGTTTGTTGTTTACCTCGATCTATTAAGCGAATTGAAAGTTTATTTTTATAAGACTCCATGCATAGTCTCAATTATAAAATTGTTGTTTTTTTAATGGGGATTCTGTTGTTATTCAATGGAGGACTAATGCTTTTTTCTGCACTTACTAGTTATATATATTCAGATGGCGTAACCTTTGAGTTAACTCTTTCTGCCTTCATAGTGCTTTCAATGGGTACGTTAATGATGTTATTTGGAAGACAACACAATAAAAAAATTCAAAAAAGAGAGGGATACCTTATTGTTAGTTTAGGATGGTTATTAATGACCATAACGGGAATGCTTCCTTTCATTATGACCAATAGTATAGTAGATATCTCTTCTACTTTTTTTGAAACAATGTCTGGCTATACGGCAACGGGTGCAACTATTCTTTCGGATATAGAGTCTCTACCTGCTGGAATTTTATTTTGGAGGAGTATGACTCATTGGATTGGAGGTATGGGAATAATTGTTTTGGCAATAGCTATTTTACCTTTATTAGGTATTGGGGGGATGCAACTATTTTCTGCTGAAGCACCAGGGCCCAATAGTGATAAATTGCATCCTCGAATTACAGATACAGCTAAAAGACTTTGGATAATTTATGTTTCCTTTACTTTAGTAGAAGCCTTCTTATTATCTATTGCTGGAATGTCAATTTTTGATGCGATTAATCATGCTATGAGTACAATGGCTTCAGGAGGATTTTCAACTAAAAATAATAGTTTAGCTCACTGGAATCATTTGCCTTGGGTACATTATATTATAATTTTATTTATGTTCTTAGCGGGCTCTAATTTTGTATTAAGCTATTTTGCTTTTAAAGGAAAGCTAAAAAAAGTTTTTAAAGACAGTGAGTTTAAAACCTATTTCACTTTAATTCTTATTTTTTCTTTAATTGTTTTCATTGTCCTAATTAGTAGTGTAGATCTAAACAATAGTTCGTTTGACCATCCACAGGTATTGGGGAAGATAGAAAGTTCATTAAGGCATGCATTTTTTCAGGTTATCTCTATAGTTACTACTACTGGATTTGTCACTTCGGATTATACTGCGTGGACACCTTTTCTGACTATTTTGTTTTTTGGACTTATGTTTATGGGAGGGTCAGCTGGAAGTACCTCAGGCGGTATAAAAATAGTTAGGCATTTATTAATGATTAAAGGGGGTATACTTGAATTAAAGCGTGCTTTACACCCAAATGCTATTATACAGCCAAGATATAATGGAAAAATAGTGAATCAGGAAATAATTTTAAATGTATTAGCTTTCTTCATCCTCTATATGGTTTCCTTCATAATAGGAAGTTTAGTATTTGGTTTATTAGGATTAGATTTTGAAAATGCCATTGGAGCTGCTGCTGCAACATTAGGTAATGTTGGGCCAGCAATTGGTAATTTTGGACCAAGCGAGAATTACAGTGAATTACCTGCTTTTGGAAAATTTTGGGCGTCTTTTTTAATGCTACTAGGACGTCTTGAATTATTTACTGTTCTTATTCTTTTCACTCCTTTTTTCTGGAAAAAGACTTAGTACCCATATTTTTTATTCCATCTACTTTTTAGAAAATCTCTAATACTTTTTTCCTTTTGATTTTTTCCCGGCTGGTATTGTGTTTTCTCTTTTATT
>ENA-ORDA01000654-ORDA01000654.1-marine-metagenome-genome-assembly--contig:-NODE-654-length-32916-cov-5.472913_pt1 | contig 32916 bp, 19 predicted proteins | sample MGYA00237778_ERZ508506 | MGnify/ENA primary metagenome ERZ508506 (study PRJEB26177, sample SAMN06267891) | marine metagenome | isolation source: Monterey Bay, California, USA | place: Pacific... | reverse complement strand
TGGTCAACTCTACATACCTGAGCACCTGTTGCATCATATGTGTTCATATTATCAAAGTTGAACGTAGCTCTATCATGAATGATATCACTAACTGATAAACCTGTAATCGCAGAACCCGCACATAGTGAAGGACCGTAACTACATGAACCATCATCTATAGTCGCGTTAGCGTCATAGTTAGATGCAGCTGGATCAGTACAACCTGAATATAAACAAGAACCATCATCTGTATTTACAGTAGCATTGTAATTTACAGCTAAAGGATCTGTACAACCAAGTACAACCGGTATACATGAACCATCATCTACATTTGCTGCAGGATCATAGTTCGACTGTGAAGCATCTGTACAACCGTATACAGTAGCAATACATGAACCATCATCTACAGTAGCTGCAGGATCATAGTTAATTGCAGTAGCATCTGTACAACCTAGAACAGCACATGTTCCAACAGTAACAGTACCAGAAGTATTATCTCCTGAAGCTAATACAGTACCAGAAGCATCTGTAATAGTCCATGAGTTTTCATAAGCGTATGAACCAAGTGCATTGTATACAACGTCAATACAAGTAGATAAGTCAATACAGATTATAAACAATTCATCATTAGGACTTCCAAAAGAAGTATATGATTGCGTATAATCTACACCGTCTACAGTAAGTGTATTTCCGTTCCATCCATCACCATAAGAATCAGATAAAGTTAAAGTAACCTCGTCTAATAAACATGGGTATGTACAAGAACCGTCATCCTGAGTTGCAGTTGCATCATAGTTAGTAGCATTTGGATCAGTACATCCTAGTACAGCACAACTTACAGAAGTACCAATTTGTACAGTAAATGAACCGTTAGAACCAGCTGCTAATCCGTCAGAAGCAATTAAGTTTCCAGCACCATCAGCGAAATCGATTGTATTACCGTTCCATCCATCTCCATAAGAGTCAACCATATCAACTGTATAACAGTCATCTGGTAAACACTCAGTAGATGCGTAAGGAGCACCACCAGAAAGAACTACATTTCCAGCACCATCTAAGATAGTCCAAGAAACTTCAGAAGTGAATGAACCACCACCTACAGTAATAACAACAGTATTCTCAGTACAACCAAATGTACATGAACCATCATCAATTGTAGCCATTGGATCAAAGTTAGTAGCTGTAGGGTTAGTACAACCTAAGTAATCACAAGAACCATCATCGATAGTTGCAGCAGGATCATAATTAGCTGCCATAGGGTCAGTACAACCTGGAGTAGGACAAACACCTGTTCCAAGAGAGAATGTAAAGTCTCCGGCTGAGCCAGTTGCTAAAGTACCAGTAGCAATTAAGTTACCTGCAGCGTCTGTAATGTCAATAACATTTCCATTCCATCCGTCACCGAATGAATCAAACATAGTAACTTGATAACAACCGTCTACTAAACAAGCTGCAGCTGCATAAGGTGCACCACCAGAAGCAAGAGCAACTCCAGGAGTTGAATACTCAGTAATACTCCAAGAAACTTCACCTTGCCATAAACCACCATCTACAGTAATGAATAATGAATTATCAGTACAGTAGTTACAAGAACCATCATCTACGTTTGCAGTTGCATCGTAGTTAACAGCTAAAGGATCTGTACAACCATTAATAAATGGTACACAAGAACCATCATCAGTGTTTGCAGTAGGATCGTAGTTGAACGCTAATGGATCTGTACAACCAGGATCAATACTTACAATAACTGTAAATGTATCCGTAACTGTACATCCGTAGCAATCAGTAGCAGTAACAGTGTAAGTTCCTGCAGTTAGATTATCTACATCTTCAGTAGTATCACCATTTGACCATACAAACGTTGAAGTAACAGCTAATGGGTCACCATAGTGAACAGTTCCATTCCAATTTCTTGGAGAGAAGTTAAGTCCAGTAGGGTAAGTACCACCGTGTCCTTCAGTTACAGTCATATTAGCATCAGATGACCAAGGAGTAACACCTACAGTACCTGTACCATTTGTATACTGAACAGTTCCACCGTCAGATCTTCCAACCCAGAAACCATAAGTTCCACCAGCTGGAATAGTTATACCACCTGCGATTTGAACATATCCAGTAGTTAAACTTGGTGTTAAATCAACAGTAGCTGAAGCAACAGAAGTCCAAGATGGAGTACCAACAGTATAATCACCATAAGCACAGAACACTTCAACAACAGCACCTAATACAGCAGTATTACCTGAGCCAGGTCCTTGAGAGAATCCATCAATATATAATGGAGCACCCGAAGTGTTGATTATGTTAAATGCATTACCATTTTGACCATTTCCACCAGCAACAGATACAAATAAATCTGTAGTAGTTACACAGTAAGAATTATCAACAGTAAAGTCAATTGATCCATCACCAGCTCCTGTATCGTTAGTTACAATACCTGAAGATGTTAATGAACAATATAGACATGAACCATCGTCATAAGTCATTGTAGCATCATAGTTAAATGCTGCAGGGTCCATACAACCGTAACATGAGATAGACTCACAAGTACCATCATCGATAGTAGCTGTAGCATCATAGTTACAAGCAACTGGATCCATACAACCTGTTAAACATGTTGCATTTCCAACAGTAACGTTATAAGTACCTGCAACAGCACCAACTAAAGTAGTATCAAAATCAAATGTGATTTCAGAATCAAAAGTTCCTCCACCAACAGTGATGATGTAACAACCATCGTTAATACAAACAGTACCAAGTTCAAATGCACCTGAAGCTAAACCACCAATTGCAGCAGTATCTCCTGTAAATGCATCTGTAATTAAATATGTAGCACCGTTCCATCCGTCACCAAATGAATCGTACATATTTAAAGTAACCCAGTTACCTGTACAGTAAGCACAAGAACCATCGTCATTATTTGCAGCAGGATCAAAGTTAAGAGCCATTGGGTCAGTACATCCGTCAATGATTAATAATTCATCAACACATACTTCGTCAATTGCCATATCACCAGTAAATGAAGTTCCGTAGTTTCCTACAAACTCAATAGTAATATTCGTTGAACCAGCGTAAGCAGCTAAATCTACTTGTGCAAAGTTCCATTGATCTCCTTGATTACCAGACATAGACCATTCAACAGTACCATTAACAAGAACTTCTAAAGTTCCCATTGAAGCACCGAACATATGGTTGTAGAAAGATAAAGATGGAGTTGCTAACGTTGATATGTCTAAACATAAAGATGTTAGTATCACTGGATTTTGAGGAGCACCTGAAGTTTCATAGTACATGTAGTTTCCACCACCTGTAATATCATCAGAAGGACCTGTTCCGAAAGAACCTGTTCCAAGTGCATCTAGTACCCAACCGTTATTTACCCAGTCAGCTGGAACTCCAGCATCAAAGTTTTCACAGTATGGAGCAGCAGTACAAGCAGCTAAACATGAACCATCATCCGTATTAGCATTTGGATCATAATTTACTGCAAGTGGATCAGTACATCCAAATACAGGACATGTTACACCAACACCAACTTCATCAGTTGCATTAGTTCCAGTAGCAATAGTTGCTATAAGAATTGCATTTCCTGAAGCGTCAAACATAACAAAGTTGTTACCGTTCCATCCGTCACCGAATGAATCAACCATATCAAGAGTGTAACAGTCATCAGCAAGACATAAATCAGTAGCAAAAGGAGCACCTCCTGAAAGAACTATATTACCAGCTCCATCAATAAGATCCCATGATACCTCAGATTGCCATGAACCACCATCACATGTAATTGATACAAAATTGTCATAACAACAAGAACCATCATCAACATTAGAGAATGGAGTGTAGTTATTTGCTAATGGGTCAGTACAACCAACAATAGTGTCAGCACATGAACCATCGTCAATAGCAGCATTTACATCAAAGTTAGTGTAAGCCGTATCAGTACAACCTAATGCACAGTTAGCTGCACCAACAGAAATTAAAGCTGAATTAAATGTAGTAGCAGATCCTAGAGTTAACGATCCAACAGCATTACCTGCAGCATCAGTTACATCTAAAACACCAGTACCACCTCCCCATCCGTCACCGAACGAGTCATAACCATGTAAGTAGTAACATCCATCATCAACACACCAAGTTTGAACATCAATAGCACCTCCGTTAGCATATACTGGAGAAGATAAAGCAGTATCTCCTGTGAATGCATCAAGAATGTACCATGAACACTCAGAAGTGAACCAATCTGGAGTGAAAGTTACTGTTAATTCATTACCCCAACCATAATAAGCACAGTTGAAGAAACATGAACCATCATCATTATTTGCAGTAGCATCATAATTAACCGCTAACGAATCAGTACAACCATCATATAAACATGAAGGAATTGTATCTGGTGTATTCGCAGCAGGATCAAAGTTAGATGCTAAAGTATCCGTACAACCATAAATATAGTTCTCTAAAATAAAGAATGTTTCTGTAGCTGTACATCCATTACAATCAGTTACAGTAACTGAAATAGGACCAAGCGGTAAGCCTGTAGGTGAAGCAACAGAATCTCCATTAGACCATACATAAGTGTATGAAGATAAGTTATAGTTAAGGTTTCCACCAAAGTCATATGAACCTGGACTTGGTAACGTTGTTCCAGCACCAGGAGCACCACCTGTTGCAAATCCTCCTAATATAGAAAGGTTAGCATCAGAAGCGATTGACTGAGCATAAGTAGGAGCAACACCTGCACCAAATACAAGATTTACACCAACTCCTTGAACATAAACACAAATAGTATCACCTGCAGTCATGTTAATAGTAACTGGAATATTTGACATATCACCAGTAACATTTGCCATAACTGAACCAGTTCCAGCTAACATCCATCCTGTAGGATCTGCTTCATAACCTAGTCCAGAACCTAATCTGTACCAAACATTTGCAGTACCGAATCCAGCCATAGATGGTTGGTCGATAGAAGTTAATTGAAGATCTGATGAAGCTATAAGATCAAATGCATTAGATGCCCACTGTGTAGTAGTATTTGAAACACCAGCTAAACTATTAGCAGCACCATTATAACAAGGTGTACCACCAAATGTAGCAGTTACAACACCACCATCAGCATTACCTGGTGTAGCATCGAATGAAGTTCCATTTACAGTAATAACTGGAGTAGGATCTATTGTTACAGTAGTAGTAGATGTACATCCATTTACTGAATCAGTAATAGTACAAGAATAAGTTCCTGCAGCTAAACCAGTGATTGTAGAAGATGTTGTTCCATCATCCCATAACCAGAAGTCATTACCGAAAGATCCAGTGATTAAAGCAGTTGCAGAAGCATCGAATGCACCATTACAAGAAGGTACAGCGTCAACCTGTGAAGTCGCTATATAAGGATCACATAAATAAGTACAAGAACCATCATCAGCAGTTGCTAATGAATCAAAGTTAAGTGCAGCAGGATCATTACATCCATAAACTGGACAAGTAACATTCACACTAAGAGCACCTTGGTTATTGTAAGGAGCACCACCAGAAGCTAAGATAGTACCAGCTTGATCAGTGATATTCCAAGAAATCTCAGAAGCCCATGATCCAGCAGTTAAATCTATAGCATAACAGTCATCATCCATACACATCATTTCAACAGCAGCAGCTCCAGTTGCAATAGTGTAAGGACCAAATACAGAACCATTAGCTCCTGTAATAGTCATTTCAGCACCATTCCATCCGTCACCGAACGAGTCAAACATGTTTAAAGATAAATATGTTCCAGGACAGTAAGTACAAGAACCATCATCTGTATTTGCCATAGCATCATAGTTTAATGCAAATGGGTCAGTACATCCGTTGATTACTAGGAATTCATCTACACATACATTATCAATTGCAATATCACCAGTGAATGATCCACCGTAACTTGCTTCAAATGTTATAGTCACATCAGGACCATAAGCAGATAAATCAATTTGTACCCAGTTCCATTGGTTTCCTTGATCACCAGACTCTGACCAAACGCTAGTACCATTAACAAGAACATTTAATGTTCCAATAGTAGCACCATACATATGGTTGTAGAAAGATAATGTTGGAGTTGCCAATGAAGTGATATCTAAACATTCAGATGTCATAGTAACAATTGGAGCATATCCTGATGAAGTTTCATAGTACATGTAGTTTGAACCACCTGTAATATCATCAGAAGGACCAGTAGATCCTGAAGTCGTTCCACCTGCATCATTTACCCATCCAGAATTTGTCCATGTTCCTATTCCATTATCAAAAGTCTCACAATATGGAGCAGCAGTACAAGTATAGCTACAAGAGCCATCGTCTGTATTTGCTAAAGGATCATAATTTAATGCCGCAGCATCAGTACATCCTAAAACAGCACAAACAGCGCCAACATTAAAGTCAGCAGTACCATTAGAACCAGTTGCTAAAGTAGCAGTACCAAGAGAAATTCCACCAAGTGAAATTTCAAATACATTACCATTCCATCCATCACCCCAAGAATCAACCATATCTAAAGTATAGCAGTCATCTGGTAAACATACTGAAGAATCAAAAGGAGCAGCAAAAAGACCAGCGCCTCCCGTTAATACAACAGTTCCTGAAGAATTAGTAAGTGTCCATGAAACCTCAGACGTGAATGAACCTCCACCACAAGTAACATTTACATAGTTACCAGCACAGTAAATACAAGATCCATCATCAGTGTTTGCTAAAGGATCGTAATTAGATGCAGTAGCATCAATACAACCATAAACAGCACAAGCACCAACATCTCCACTTGCATTTGGACCTGAAGCAATAACAGCACCTGAAGCATCAGTTATATCCCATGAATTCTCAGTAGACCAAGAACCAGCAGTATAAATAACGTCAGTACATATTGTTAAATCAAGACATATTGAGAAAGACTCAGCAGCACCTGTAGCAACAGTGTAATCTACACCATTAACAGTAAGTAATCCACCGTTCCATCCATCACCAAATGAATCATAAAGATTCAATGATACTAGATCTCCAACTAAGCAGTTACCAGCACAGTCAAATCCAGGAGTATTTCCTATAATTCCACTTGCGTTAGGTCCTGAAGCTAAAACAGCGCCAGAAGCGTCAGTTAAATCCCATGAATTCTCAGAAGACCAACCACCAGCAGTATAAATAATGTCAGTACAAACTGAAAGATCCATACAGAAAGTGAAAGACTCAGCAGCACCTGCAGCAACAGTGTAATCTACACCATTAATAGTAAGTAATCCACCGTTCCATCCATCACCAAATGAATCGTAAAGATTCAAAGTAACAAGATCTCCAACTAAGCAGTTACCTGCACAGTCAAATCCAGCAGCAGCATAAGTACATGAACCATCATCAGTATCAGCAGCAGCATCATAGTTACAAGCTGTAGCATCAGTACATCCTGGTACAGGAACTACACAAGGTGTAGTGTGTGAACCTAAGTTAGTCCAATCTTCATTAGCCATAACCATCCACTCAGAACTAAGTGAGTCTGTTCCAGCAGATAAAGCCCAGTTACTCATATTTCCAGCAGTAACATCACACTTTCTAACTAATGTATGATCTTTAGTACCATTAGAAACACCAGCAACTTCCCATCCACTACCTGGATCACCTTGCCAGTCTCCGATCATGTCAAGAATAACATAACCACCAGTAGCAGGGTCAACAGGTGAAGCAGGCTCAGCTCCATAAACTAAAGCATAACCATCATCACCATTACTAAGGTAATTAAATGTCATGTCAGCATAAGCTAAAATAGCTGCATCAGCAGAACCATGAGCAACAACATAAATACCACCTGGAGCAATAGTTGCACCAGCATCAAAAGCATTCCAGTACTCATAAACACCTAAAGTAGTTGGGTCATTTGAAACATTAGCCATTGCATAGTCAGCTAAATCAACAGTGTTTGCAGATGGATTGTAAATCTCTAAGTATTTGTTATTTGAACTTCCTTCAGCATACTCTGAGAAAAATAAATTTTCCATTGGAGCAGGTGGAGGAGCAAACGTACATACACTCTGATCATTAACATTTGCAGCAGCATCATAATTAGAAGCAGTTGCATCCATACATCCGTAAACGTCAGCACAAGTACCACATGTAGCATAAGTAATACCTGTAACGTCACCAGAACCTACAACCCAAAGTCTGTTAGCATATGAGAAATAGTCAGTTATAGGAGCACACCCCCATAAATCACCATTACCATCACCATCAATATCTGGGTGAGGAGCAGCAACTAAGTTCTCTTGAACGCCGTCAACAACTAATAGGTATTCCATGTCAGCAGTTGGAGCAGGACTTAAAGTAAATGTCCAAGTTCCATTACCATTATCAACAGCAACTGGACCTGCCATAGGATCCCAGCCCCACCATGGGCCTGTCATTCTTACTTCAGTAGCACCAGCACAAACTTCAGTAGTGATATTTAAATCAACAACTGGGTAAGTACAAGAACCATCATCAGTATCTGCATTTGCATCGTAATTGGTTGCATTTGGATCAGTACAACCATAAACTGCATTTGCAGGACATCCGCCACAATAAGCATAAGTATTAGTAACATCTCCTGAACCAAGAACCCATAATCTATTTGCATAGTTAGCGTAATCAGTAACAGGTGCACAAGTACCTCCAGCTACCATCTCAGCGATAAGATTCTCTTGAACCCCATCAACTACTAAAAGATATTCCATATCAGCAGTTGGAGCAGGACTAAAAGTAAATGTCCAAGTTCCATCAAGGTTATCGGTAGCAATTGGGCCCGCATTTGGATCCCATCCCCACCATGGACCTGTTAATCTTACATCTGTAGCTGTCGTTCCACATACTTCAGTTGTAATGTACAAGTCTTGAGCAAAGGTATTTGCAGTTGTTAAAAATACCATGGCGAATGCCATAAAGTAACCTAAGATTTTCCTAGGGATTTTTTTGTTTTGTGTTTCCATAATACAAGTTTTAATTAAAAAAAGGTTAATAATATGTAAAAAGCCACTACGCAAAATGCGAAATGGCTGAATTACCAAAAATAAAAAACGTTAAACACACATTCCAAAAAAAGAATATAATATTAGCAGGGTTACCCTGTAATTGGTAGAATTTTGTCATATGGTTTTAAGTTTTTGTCGTAAACTTGGCAGTAAAACTAACAAAAAAATATCAAAAAAAGAAAAATTATTGATAATATTTCGACTTACTAACAAGAGGTTTTTAATAACATTATTTATCGTCATGCTATACATAACGAAAAGAAATAACTTAAGTTTCTAATTTAGTATCTAATTTAGTATCTAATTTAAAAAACAGATACATAAACACAAGTTTAAAAAAACAAGCTTAATCGCCAATAAAGTTATTTTAAACAATTAAAGTTCAATTTCGTATATTTGTATTGAAATAAAAATAAGTCCTTTCAAATGAAAAAAAGCCTCATAATATTATTCTCAGTTGTATTTTTATTTAGCAATTCAATTGCTCAAACTATCTCAACTTCAGGATTTACTTTTAATCCAGATACATTATTTGTAAACATCGGGGATACAATTAATTTTAATCTTTCAAGCAATCATAATGCGGTGGAAGTATCAGAAAACACGTGGAATACAAATGGGTCTACATCTAATAGTGGCTTTAATATATCAGCTGGGGGAGGGAGCTTTATTGTAGATAGTATAAAAACATACTACTATGTATGTCAGCCACATGCAAGCATGGGAATGAAAGGAATAATCGTTTCATCACAATTACCTTGCAATAAAAACATTAACCAATCACTACAAGGATTTGACCCTGATCCAGTTTATGGAACATGGATATGGTCATACGACACATTATCATTAACCAATACTAGCAATTGTGATGTGCGGGTTAGATCAGAGTTTACAATATCTCATTCTGACTCAATAATTGGACTAACAGATTTTGACTTAAAGTGCTATAACCCTTATATAGGGAATTGGCCAGCTGTACCTTACTCAATAGATAGTAACGGAGATGCTCAAGGCTATTTTGGATTTGGTGGAGATACAACCGGTCAGCTAATAACTCAAGGAACTACACAACAACTAATTGTGAAAATTAGATTTAGACCTAACGCCAATTACGGAAATTATTCTTCATCTTGGAGCTCAAATGAAGTGGATAGTGCAGGTAATTTTTTACAAACTCTAGAATTAGATTCAACACATATTAGCTACGTTGATTGCTCACTCTTTGCTGCTGATAGCACTTCTAGCTCAGATATTTCTTGTTTTAATGCCAATGATGGTAGCGCAAGTATTTTTTCAATTCAAAATGGAAGTAACAACTATAGCTACTCTTGGAGCAATGGTGATTCCACAAACAATGCAATTTCACTCTCTGCTGGTAGTTATTATTGTATTGTCACAGATTTAAACTGGCAACAATGTTCTGACAGCGTTAATTTCACAATTTCTGAACCCCTTGAATTAACTTCATCATATACTCAAACGAATGTAAGTTGCTTTGGCGCAGATGATGGAAGCACAATAGTGAATTTCTATGGAGGTACAATTGGAAGCGCACCAAATGATACAAATTATATTCTTGGATGGGCAGGCACCCAGCTTCCTTTTTATTTACCTTACCCACAGACAGTATTTAATACTAATTTACTTCCAGCTCCATATAATGCAATACCAGCGGGGGTATATCCATATTCTGTAACAGACATGAATGGATGTATTATTTATGACACGATAACTATAACGCAGCCTGACACCTTATTTAGTACTGTGATAAGATCAAATGTAGCATGCTTTGGATATAACGATGGAAGTATCAATCAAACAGTTAACGGAGGTACTGCTCCATTTGATTATTTTTTGAACGGAATACTTCAAAATAATTTAACAACAATAAATCTATCTCCTGGCACATATATAGATTCAATTGTTGATGCCAATGGATGTGTGTCATCAAACACTACCTTAGTTACTGAACCTTCTGAACTAACAACTTCGCTCATTTCAAATAACACAAGTTGTTTTGGAGCATGCGATGGGCAAATGCAATCAATTACAATAGGTGGCACAACACCATATATATACTTTTGGAGTAATGGAGAAACGAACGATAATATTGATAATCTTTGTCCTGGGACATACAATTTAAATATTATTGATAATAATGGCTGTAGCACAACTTCTTCAGCTACAATAAATGAACCTGACATTATTAGCATAATAATTGATACCGCCTCAAATATTTCAACATTTGGAGGTAATGACGGGTTTATAGAAGTGTCAGCAAATGGTGGCTCGGGAACACTGAATTTTAATTGGACTAACTCAAGTGGATTTAATCAAAACACTGAAGATATATACAATCTATACTCTGATTTTTATTTTTTAGAAATTACTGACACAAACTCATGCGTTTATTTAGATACTATTGAACTTACCCAACCAACTTTATGGATAAACCTTGATCAAGCAGTGAATGCGAACTGCTTTGACTCTTGTAACGGTTCATTAAGCATAACAGCAAATGGTGGTGATTCAACATATACTTATCTATGGTCAGGGCCAAATAATTTCTCATCAACTAATGATGATTTAAATAATCTATGCTATGGAGAATATATTTTAACTATTAGCGATAGCAGCCAAAGTTTAACAGATACTTTTAATATCTTTCAACCACAACCCCTTACCTACAATCTTTCTGTTGATTCCATTACATGTAATAATGGAGTTTCACAAGCACAAATAAATGTTTGGGGTGGCACTCAACCATTTATTTATACATGGTTAAATGGAGATACAACATTTAACACTCTTGTTGCAGCAGGTACACATTCAATTAATGTAGTTGATCAGAATGGATGTTTCCTTAATGAAAACTTTAGCCTCTCTCATCCAGATTCAATATTTAGTTCTGAAAGCTCAGTAAATCCTCTTTGTTATTTAGCAAACGATGGAAGTGGAACTATCAATATTATAAATGGAGGAACAGCGCCCTATATATTTTCTATTAATGGCGGGTTAAACTACCAATCAAGTAATTCATTTAATAATTTATCATCTGGAAACTATACTGTACAAATTTTAGACTCAAATAACTGTCAAAATAGTGTAACATTTGAACTAACAGACCCAGATGAATTAATGACAAATCTTACTGCAACAGATGTGAGTTGTTTCGATCTATGTGATGCAATAGTACAAGTAACTGCATCTGGAGGGGCTCCATCATATAGCTATAGCTGGAGTTCTGGTCAAACATCTTCAATTGAAGACAATTTATGTGCTGGATCATATTCAATAACGGTTACAGATGCAAATGGATGTCTTACTACAAGTACAATAGTGATAAGTCAGCCAAATCCAATTATTGTAAATATCACATTAAATGGCACTGATTTAGTAGCTACAAGTGGATTCACAAGCTATCAATGGTACAATGGAGATGGAACGATTATACTTGGTGAAAATTCATCAATATTTACTCCAAATTCAATTGGTGAATATTATGTTACAGTAAGCGATAGTCTCTGCACAATAGATTCATATATATATGAATATCTTATAAGTGGCATAAGCGATCTAGAAAATCATATATCAATTTATCCAAATCCCTCATATGGTGAGATAAATATCAATCATGTTAACGCTTTTGAAACCATAACAATGATAAGTGCATTAGGAAATGAACTATTAAAATTAGATGGCAGATTATTTTCAAATGATAAAATAAAAATTGACTTATCTGATTTTAACAAAGGGATCTATTTTTTACAAATAAAGCAGAATAATCACATCATGAATTACAGAATTGTACTTCAATAATTTTTTATAAATTGGCAAACTTAAAAGCAAACAGAAAAGAAATGATAAAAAGACTCCTAATTTTCACGATAATTATATCTAGTATAAATCCTGTTTTTGCAAATGTAATAGATACTTCATTTATTGAAGGACTGACAGCATTTAAATGGATACCAATTTCAGATGCAGACAAAATTATGCAATATGAAAACCAGAAAACACTTACAAGAAGAACAATTGAACAAGCCAAAACAGCAAATAATCATTACACAACTGCTGTTGACTTTATGAAGAAAAAAGAATATTCTGGAGCTATATCTGAGTTTGAATTAGCAATGAAAAGATATAAAAGAGCGAAACTAAGTCCTGATGGCATGAATTATGTACATGCAAATATGGCACTAACTTACGCAAGTACAGGCAACTCTTCAGACTTATTACAAGCAGAGCGACTACTTAATTTAATTACCAACAAAGCTTACGTTGACAATAATTGGGCTTATAATATTGCTATGGGACATTATTTAGTTGGTAATCAGGATGAAGCTGCTTCACTTTTAAGCTCAATAATTAGAAAAGATGAATTCTACTTTCAAGCTTATGTCAGTCTAGAAGCAATTTACAGAAACTCTGGAAATGATGAAGATGCTGATATAGTTAACGAAAGAGCAAATACAGCAGAAAACAAAAAAATAAGAAAACTCCAGAAAAAAACTGAGGCGAGATCTGAGGCGAGATCTGATAGGAAAAAGAAAAATAGTGCAACAGTTTTAAAGGGCAAAAAACCTGATGTTAAAAATTTAAAAATCGTTATTGGAGATGACAATCTACAATTTAATAAAATTGACAAAATCAATGATCGTAGCATGGTTCAAATTCAGGATGGAATAGTTGATTATAAAAATGGAATCATCGCATTAGAGAATAGAGAATTCAAAGCTGCACAAAAGCCTTTGAAAAATGCAGAAAAGAAATTAAAAAGAGGTAAAATCACGGATGATGGACTGAATTTCTCTAGAGGAAATCTAGCAATAGCCTTTTTAGCATCTGGAGAAAAAAGTGGTATAGGTCAAGCTAAACGTTATATTAAAAATTTAACTCCAAAACTATTCACTACTAGAGAATGGTCATATAATATTGCAGTTGCATATTATGAACTTGCATTTATTTCAGCAAGATTAAACAAGAAAGATGGCACAAGAAATTGGGGAAATACTACTTCGACAGCACATATTAAAAACTCAATAAAACTTTTTCAAAAAGCTATAAAGCAAGACAAACTATACTTACCATCATATGAAAATTTAATTTATATCTACAGGCAACAGGGAGAGCCAAAAAAGGCAGAAAAAATGAGCACGTCACTAATGCAAGCAAGATCAAAGCTGATGAAATCATTCAGTAAAAACGATCAACTGAATATGGGTGGTGCTGCTTATGTATTTAGAGTTAATTTAGGTACATTTGGAAAGCATGATACACCAGCGAACTTATATGATGAACCAAATTTGATTACAGTACCAAGAACGGAGAATAACACAATATATCTTGCCGGATTGTTTTACAGTCTTGATGAAGCCACCAAATATCAAGAAGCAATGACTAGAAAAGGTTACTCAAGATCTTTTATTGTTGCTTATAAAGATGGTGAAGAAATAACAGAGTTCTAGTAATCAAAGAAATTCGTAAAAGGAAAATTTCTAATTCCTAAAGAATAGTAAATAGAAGTCTGATCTAAAAGATCAGACTTTTTGTTTCTAAGGGATATAACTCCAAAAATATCTACTGATTCTAACTGTAACACAACCTCAGCATCTAATGATATAATCACAGTGCCAAACCCCTGTCCATTATAATTACCATAAGAATATTGCCCACCAGTACTTGCATCATTATCAGATTGAAAAATATCTTGTCCATAATGAGTTCCTAGCGAATCTAAGCCCGCAAAAGCAAATAAACTCTTTAAACGATAATTCCAATTATTCTTTTTATACTCTATAACAACTATTGCTTCTTTAAAATTTGCACCAAGAGGATGTGCTAGTGCCTGATTCATATGAGAATAATTTTGGAGAATAGTTCTATGCCCATATGTGTAAGGCTGAACTTGGTTGTATTCAAATAAATAACTTAGACTATTTAAATCACCTTTAAACCCTAACTGAAAGCCATATTTGTTTTGAAAAAAACCTGACTGATAATTCTCATCATTATCCTTTTGCCTAGAAATATTCAAATCATCCAGCATTAACTGACCATAAAACAAATTAGAATATAATTTAATATTAAAATTTGCTCCTATCAAAGCATTTCCTTTATTAGAATATTTTGAGAATTCAACAGGCCTATAAAAAATAACAGGATTTAAATATGCGAATTCATATCCCTTATACACCTCTTCTGATTTTGATTGCCACAAAATTGATTCAAAAACACCAAAATGGATATTTTGAGTTACAGCAAAATTTAAATAATGGATAGTAGCATGCTTTTTTCTTCCATAGTCTGCTACATCAGGATTAATAAATGTTGTATACAGATTGTAATACTTTACAGGTCCAAACTTGGTAGATATTTTTAAATAAGGATATGCAGAAGCTACATCTGACAAGAGAAGTGACTGATAACCATCACCCACAAATTGTTTTCCATTACCTAGATCTATACTAATAAACTTCGAAGCACGATAAGTAGTATTAAATAAATAACGGGAATTAGCAAGTCCATATCCTGGAAAATAAATATTTAATGAATCCTGATAACTCTTTATCTGATTATGATGATTTCCTTCCAAGTAATCATAAGAACCAACCATTTTTAACTTATCATTAATTTGTGCTCTTAAACTTATCCCTAGCAAGAAGGCATTTGAATTATCATCTTTTGATAAAGAAGTAGCTCCAAAGACTCTTGGTAAAACTTCCAAATTCATCATTGAACGCAGACTGTCAATGTAAAGAGAAGAGTCGCTAAAATTATTTAAACTTGATCTAAAACTATTTGACTGAGCCAATATAGATAGTGAAAAAAAAGAAAATACAAATAAATTAGTAAGCCTTCTCATCTCCCTTAAATACATTCCAAATTGTTAGAAAAACAATATTAATATCTAATGGTAACGACCAATTTTCAATATACCAAACATCAAGTCTCACTCTACCTTCCATATCCTCAATTTCTTTTGTCTCTCCCCTATACCCTCGAACTTGTGCTATACCTGTAATACCTGGTTTCACAAGCTGCCTTACCATATATTTATTAATTAAAGATGAATATTCTTCTGTGTGTAGCAACATGTGTGGACGAGGACCAACTATAGACATATCGCCAGCAAGTACATTAATAAATTGTGGAAACTCATCAATTGATGATTTTCTAAGAAACTTACCAATTCTTGTTATTCTTGAATCCCCTTTTGAAGCTTGCTTAATATCTGAATCATCACTCAATCGCATTGATCGAAACTTATAACATAAAAAAATTTCATTATTTAATCCCGAACGTTCCTGCTTAAAAAGTACAGGACCTCGTGAAGATAGCTTTATAATTATAGCAATTATAGGGTACAGCCAACTTAGAATAAAGATAATGACAAAAGAAGAAAAAAGGATGTCAAATGATCTTTTTATAAATCTATTAACAAAGTCTCTAAGAGGCTCTTCTCTTAAGGTTATTACGGGCACATCTTCAAAGAAATCAATATTAACTCGTTTAAAAATAAACCCTCTAAAATCAGGAACTAATTTAAATCTTATCATAAACTTATCACAAAAATCTATTAATTCTTTAATCTCATTCGTATTTGTTAATGGTAATGTATAGAACACCTCATCAATATTATTTTCAAGAGCAAATTCTTCAAAAGAAGATAATTTTCCTGATTTAATATTTTCATTTATCTTAAATGAAATATTTGAATTTGAAAAAACTCCTTCTAATCTTACGCCTAATATATCATCAGAATTAAAATAATTATTTAACTGTTCAGCAACTTCACCACCTCCTAATATTACTACTCTGCTATAATTATATCCTGATTTTCTATAAATCTGAATTAACTTAATGGCGAGATATCTCCAAAATATTATTAAAAATACTAGAAGAAAATATGTTGCATAAAGATGTTCTCTTGAAAAATCAGAAGCCTTTAAACTAAAAAGCATTGCACTAATTATTAACGCATTTAATAAAAAAGCTTTTAACAAATTAAATAATATTTGGTCTAACCTTTTTAGCTGTTTAAGTTGATAAAGTTGTAAGACTAACGCAACCAAGATCCAAACAGAATTATAGATAATAATTAAGAAACGATACTTATCAGAAAAATCTATAGTATCAAACTTATAGACATACATCAAAATAAAAGAGAGGTTAATAAAAAAAACATCTCCCATAAAATGAATAAACCAAAAATATCTTGAATATCCTTTCATCTTAACAAAAATATAAAAAAGTAGTGACTAATTTTATTTTTTAAAAAATCTAAAAATCTAGATCTTTCTATTTAGCAAGAAACACTCTTTTAATACTAAATAGATAAACTTAGTATTTCCAACAAGATATCTCATAAACATTCTTCGTGGCTCTTGAATTACTCTATATAACCATTCAAATCCAAAATCCTGCATCCATTTTGGTGCTCTATTTACTTTACCTGCAATTACATCAAAGCTGCCCCCAACCCCCATAATAAAATTAATATTCTTTAATTCCTTTTTATATGTATTTAAAAAAATTTCTTTTTTAGGTGAAGTAATAGCAACGAATAAAATATTTGCATTTGATTGAGATATGTCCTTCGCAATTCTCTTTTCATCTGATTTTTTAAAATATCCATTTCTGTATCCTGCAATCACATTATTTGAGTACTTCTTCTTATACAAAGTAATAAGATTTGATACAACATCTTCTTCAGCACCAAGAAAATAACATCTATAACCTTTTTCAAAAGAGCGTTTAACTAATTTTTCCATTAAATCAATACCTGATACTCTCTCAGGTAAGGGAGATCCTAACATTTTTGATGCCCAAACTACTGCTTGACCATCAGCATTTATTAGATCTGCTTCGTTAACACTTTTTTCTAGCTCTTTATCTTCTTGCATTAATACAATCTTTCCAGCGTTCACAACTGTATGATGAATATGCTTATCATTAGCAACAGCATCTTCAACAATATCTAAGGTTTGACGCATAGATAGAGCATCAATTTCAATATTAAACAACTTTACTTTCATGATTTTTTTTGTAGTACATTAATGAAAAAACACAACCTATATATACTGCTGCCATTCCAGAATTGAAAATGTGGCCTGATAAAAATGATAATATAATAAGTACAGTTGCAATAAATTTAGAGTATTGAGCGAATGAATAAGATTTATTTAAAGAAAAAATGTATGATTTAATTAACAAAAAAGCAATATAAGAGATAAATAAAATTACACCTATCAAGCCATAAGCAAAATATATATCAAAAAAATCTAATTCAATTATGTGATTATTGTTAAGTGTTTCAAAAGTAGTTTGTCCAACTCCGAGCAACATTTCAATAATATTATACTTTTCTTTAAAGATTTTAATAAAATCGTAAAGAAATGTATTTCTATTTGACAAAAGAAAGGTGTAAATATCTAATTCATTCCAATAATAGGAAACACGTTGCATAAGTGCTGAAGTTTCTAAATACTTAATAATAAAATATAAGCTAAGTGGAATTATTGTAAAGAACACAAGTAAATAAGAAAAGATTTTTTTAATAGAGATCTTTTTTCCTCTGGGATCAAAGATAAAAAACCATATGATAATGATTATTGTCCCCAATATTGCCGTTTTTGAAGTAACATAAATACCTGTCAATAAAGACAAAATAGCAATAATAATAAATGAGATTTTATTGTTGTATAAGCGATGCCAATACAATAGAAATGAACATAAAACTAAAAGTACTCCTGAGAGTTCATTGCCAGCATAAAAATAACCTTTACTTCCAATTTCTAAAGAATTCATAATATACATTGGAAACCCTAGCCCAAATAATTTTAAGAATATATTTATAAATAAAATTAAAAAAGAAAATGAAAACCATCTGTAAATCCACTTTAAAAGATAACTCTTATTTATAATAATACTTCTAAAATATAAGAAGGTTAAAAAAGATCCTAAATATTTTGTGATTTTAATTGCATCATTAAAAATTAGGGAAATGCTACCGCTTTTAAAAATCTGTAATACCGATGGGATTAACATCAGTAAAAAAAAAGAAATAAACATCAATTTCTCAGTTGAACTTATACGGATAAAAATAAAAAAAAATAAAATAAGTTTATAGACTTGAGAAATTGAAACCACAGATTCTACACCGGCTTCTTTTAATAAAAAACCGTTTAACATATCAACTGGTAATAACCCAAAAAGTAGGCTAAATATAACTACATCAAATGAAAATATTTTATTTTTTGTTTGCAATTTTTTTTAAAATATTAAGTTCCTCTTTACAAGTTATCTCTACATTTATTTCTTCCATACTCTTTCTCCCACTTAGTGTTATATTCTCAAATAAATTTTGATCTGATGTAACTTCTAGAATCTTATCAGCAAGCTCTTTTGGAGTTTCTCCTAAAATACCTGTCTTCATGTCTTTTATAAACTCAGGAATTGCAGTATTATTATTACTAACAGTTAACAAGCCTGATGACATTGCTTCACACATACTAACGCCCTGAGCATCCATTCTAGTAGTAGACATTGAAATACCATATTTAGAGAAAAAATCAGGCATATCAAATTTATTAATAAAAGTATTATGAATATTTATTCTATCTTGTAGTGAATATCTGTTAATTAATTCTTTAAAAGTCTTTTCATATTTTCCTTTACCAAAAATATCTAAGGAGTATTCTGCAGGTAAAAATCTCATAATATCAATCGCAATATCAACAGCATATTTCATACTTGATAATGGCCTTAGTGCTAAAATCCTATATCGTTTGTCATATGAATTAGAAAATTTAAACATATCTGTTTCAATCCCATTTGCAATAACATCGAATTTTTCGATGATTACGTTAAGGTTATTCTCCATTTCATCTTTCATCCAAAAAGAAGGAAATACAAAATGTGACAACTTATTTAATTTAGTTCCATTCACAAACTTTTTCATAAAATAAACTAACAATATATCTTTCTTTAATCTTTTTAAAATACCGATTAAAGATCTATCCATATCAAAAGGCCTTGAAGAATATTTTTGAACCTCAGACCCATGTACATACATGGCAAATGGATATTTTTCTTGCATTATTGCTTTATATATTGGCCAACCATCTGTTTTCATTAGCGGATAAAGATGTAGCAAATGAAGGTACATAATATCATACTCTTTCATAGAGTTTACAATTTCATTTGAAGGCATTTGCTTTACCTTTATTCCTTCAAAAATATATTCACTTCCTAATTTAGCTGGAACTAAAACTTGAACATGCTCTCCTTGCTTGACAAATTCCTTTGAACGCATATGCACAAACATATGATTATATGGATTTCCTTCAGATGGGTATCTCGAAGTAATAATTGCTATCTTCATATTGAAAATCGATTGTTTTCAAATATAACATTTGACAACTTATAACTATTTCCATGCCTAATAAGAAGGTAGATGTAATGAGCCACAACTAGAAAGTCTATTAAATTATTTATCTCCCAATAATTACCACTATCTATTTGTATTCTAAACTCAAAATAGCGAGTATCAATGGGCATTCCGTTATCAATACTATCTTCCCAATCAATTAAAACATCTCCAATATCTTTTTTAGAAATAACATTTGTCTTTGTACAATCTCCATGCATTAATACAATTGGTATTAAATCTTCTTTATATTTATTTACATTATCATTAAACAGCTTTGAAAGTGCAGTTAAACTATTATTCTTTAGGGTATGATTAATTTCTAGAAATATTTTACTAAAGTAAGGGTGATCCATCATCTTTATTTCTTTAGAATCAGTTAATATTTTTTTAAAAAACATTTTAATCGACTCTGGCAGAATATCTGGATGAACTCCATTATAAAACTTAGTTTCAATTTTTGAAAATTCTTGTGTCTCACTATAATTAACAATTTGAGGAACTATATTGTTATTAATACCATTTGCTTTCTTAATAAATAAGTTTTCATTTTCAATCATCTTTTTTAACTTTCCAAAACCTATTTTTATTAAAGTAATTGACTCGTGATTAAAATTAAATATTGTAAACTTATTGTAAATATCTTGATTCCAAGGAAGAATTAACTGACTATATTTATTGTCTATATGTTTGGATTTGACAGAAATAACTGGAAATATACTTTTAAGAATGATAAAGGGTAAGAATTTCAAAGCATACCGTTTAATATCACCAAAAATATTTCTTGACTTAACAAAAGAAATAGCATCATTAAAAACACATCTTGAATGCAATGGTAGAATAAAGTAAGGAGTATTAAGATTTGGCAAAACTAAATATTCACCAGATTTAATTGGTAATTTATTTAACTGTTCTATAATTTTCATATAAACCTATTCTTCTAAAAATACCAAATTTAAACTTATCATATACATATTTGACATATTGACTAAAATTATTTCTTAAAACTAACTTCTTTAATGCAGCATTTACAACTCTTTCATTTGGATTCAGTCCATTCTTTAAAAATGATAGAATGAGTTGTTTCGCTTGATCAGATTTATTTGATGAATAAATTATTATCAAACTATCATGAAAAAATTGTGTTTCAATTAAATAGATCCAATTTTTTGAATATAAATCAACAAACACCTCAAATGTACTCGAATCTGAGACTTGATATTTATCAAGGAAAAGATGATGTAACCAAAAAGTAAATAGTTTTTCTTCATCAACATTAGGCAAAAGCAGATCCTTTGACTTATATACTACTTTAGAGTATGGAATGTCATATTTTAAAACAAGAGATTTTCTAGGCAAGAAGCACACATCAAACTTTATATCTAATAACAAATCATCAACTAATAATTGTGTTGAAGAATTAGCATTAGATGGTTTGTAATAAAGTTGACCAAATTCCTTACAAAGAATTTCTTTCACTTTATCATATTGCTGTACATCAAGAATTAAATCAATATCCTTAATATCGTCATTAAAATTTAAAGGCCTGAGAAGATAGTAATTAATACTATTTTCATCAAACAATGAAAAAATTAAATTAATTTTATCTTTCATTTAGTTGAAATTCTAAATTATTTTTTGCAATTATTAATGTTTTATCAATATCATTTTCTACTGTATCTATAATCTTATAATTAATTCCTTTTGCATCTAAATATTTTTTATAAAATTGAATGTAATTTTTTATTTCATTTACCGACAATTCTTCTTTACGTTTATAAATAACTTCAGCATCACCGGTTAATAATATAACACAATCTGGATTTGGAGTTAACATTAAAATAATATAGTAATAAAATCTTATTTTTCTATCCTGAACCTTTGTAATTATATAATTATCAATGGGACATCTATCAGAAATGAAATTAGATTTTTTTGCTATTTGATAAACATATAAATCATTAATAACTCTTAGAAATTTTCTGATAACTCTTAGAAAAATATTTTTAAGATCTGACTTTATAAAATTTTCAAAGAATCGATACTTTCTACTTTCGTTACTACCTCCAAAATAGAAATATTCTAATCCTTTAGTATCTTTTGCTAATCCTTTTGCTAAAGTTGTTTTTCCTGTGCCATCAGGACCTAAGATTGTTATTAACATTTAATTTCTTAATAATTTAATTTCTGAATAGATTATATAAACAACCATAATGAAAAAATAAGATATTGCATTTGCATAAGCTGCTCCTAAAACTCCCAATGATTTTGTAAGTAATATTGTTGTAGTGACTGTAACAACTATTAAAGCACTTGTTGCATACATTCTTATTTTCTGTTTATCCTTAGCAGTAATTAAAACTCCATAATTTGCACTTATAAATCTAAATAAATACGTGGATGCGAAAATAAGTAACAACTGATTTATATATTCTATTTCATCAAATCTTTCACCATAAAAAAGCTTAATTATTAGATCTCCATTAAAATAAAATAATGTGAAAAGGAATAATCCAGTCATTAATGCAAAAAGGAGAAATTTTCTAAATAATTTATTAAAATATACTCTGTTATTAATATTCTCGGTTAATTGTTTTAATAACACTTGAGAGAAAATCATAGGAAGTATAGAAATTGGAACAATTATGATTTGTATTGATCTATAAAGGGCTAAATCCTGCTCTTTCACTAAAAAACCCATTATTATAATTATTGCATTTAAATATAAAGCAGATTGTAACTCATGAAAACCATATGGAACTCTCTCCTTAATAAAGCCCTTCATATCATTTATAATTTTTCCGATCTCTTTAGTTGAATTATCTTTTTTGTAATATAAAAAAAGTTGAACTGTAGAAAAAATGAAAAGCAGAATATGAATACAAAGCACAATGATTAATATATTTATTAAGCTAGGGACAAGTAAATTATATTTAAAGCATATAAGAGAACAGACAATAAGAGTTAGGAATATGAAATAGCCTTTAGCTTCTTTTTCAAAGGCACCACTTCCCTTAAAGAACGAATAAGTGTTTTGAATTAGCACCATAAATGACCCAAGTAAGACTGCAAAAAGAAAATGATTTGTATTTATAATTTCCTGATCAAATAGTTTAACAAAAAATAAACAAAGTGATATCCCTAATGCAATAATTACAGAAAGCAAAGAAGATTTCAAATAATAATAATATTTCTGATCTTTAGCTTTCGACACCTTGTAAATAAGATATAATTGACCTCCGAAAGACATGAAGCTTTTAAAGAGATTCGCAAGTGAACTGATAAATGAGAAGATACCAAATTCAGAAAGTGACATAAATCTAGCTAATCCATAATTAAACAACCACCTCGAAAGAAAGTTTACACCATTTGAAATAGTATTAGAAAACAAATATCTAACCACTTTATTATTTAAAATAAATGTTTTCAAGAAAATATATTATTGTCTTTTAACTTTAAAATAATGTTTTGTAGTATTGTATTTAATCACAATTAACATTAGTTTATTCCTTTATAATCAACTAACTCATCAAAATCTATTACAAAATCTTCTTTTTTATTAGCAAAGAAATTATGGATTTTATTAAAAATTGGTAAATTTTTCTTTTCATCATCACCAATAATATCATAAATAATATTAACAGCTCTTAATCCTTCTAAGATTACTGAATTTGATTTATAGTCTGCATTAAAGAATCCTTTACCAATTAATAGTCCAAGAGTCCTATTACGACTTAAATCATTTAATGATGTCAGACATAAATCACCAAAACCACATGCTAAAAACAATGTCGCTTCATCACCACCTGCAATTTTAAGTATCTTCTTCACTTCAACAAAGGCCTTAGATAGTATCATAAATCTGGTATTTGGAGAATTATATTTAGCATCTACAACACCTATTACTAGCGCATAAATATTCTTCAATACACTCAAAAGCTCAACTCCTCTAATGTCTTCAGTATAATCAAGATGAAGTGCTGTTTCTTTTACAATAGAATTGATCAATTCATATTGATTTTGAGTGTCATATCCAAGAGTTAATAAAGTGTCAGCATGCTCCATTACCTCAACAGCAAAAGAAGGGCCTTTAAGTGTAACAATATTCTCAAATCCTATCTCACTTCTTATACTATCTACGATAGTCACACCATTACTCATCATTCCTTTTGATAAATTTACAAGTAAGACATTCTTTTTGAAATTTGCTTTTAATGCTGTTAAATTTTCAATAATCACATTAGAAGGCAATGCAATAAAAACGATATCAGCTTTACTTAAATCATTGATGTTAATCGTGGCAGTAAGAGATTTGTTAAGTTGTTTATTAGGGAAACAAATTTTATTAGTATTAAGTGTATTAATTTCCTCGACCTTCTTAGAATTTCTTGAATATAAAGAAACATCATTAAAAGAATTAAATGATAGTTCGTTAGCTATCGCTGTACCAAAAGTACCAGCACCAAGTACAATAATATTCATAAAGCAAAAGTAGTATGTTTAACCCAACTCTGTTGTAAAACCGTCGATATGTTTCAACAATAACTCTTTAACAACCTTTTCATCTTGTGTTTCACGCGCTTTTTTAATTTCATTCACACAACTCAATATTGTATCAAATGAAATTTTATTTTCTTTAGCTTGCATAATTCTAGGATGTTCAGATTGTGTAACTTCAGTTCCAATAAGAAGTTCTTCGTAGAGCTTTTCTCCTGGCCGTAAACCAGAAAATTCAATTCGTATATCTCCATCAGGATTTTCATTGTCAATAGGAGTAAGACCACTTAGATGAATCATCTTATATGCTAAATCAATTATCTTAATAGGTTCACCCATATCTAAGACAAAAACCTCTCCCCCTTTAGCCATTGATCCAGATTGAAGAACAAGTTGAACAGCTTCAGGAATTGACATAAAATATCTAGTAATATTTCTATGTGTTACAGTAACGGGGCCACCACTCTTTATCTGCTTTCTAAAAAGAGGGACAACAGAACCAGCTGATTCTAAAACATTACCAAAACGCACCATAGAAAAACAACATTTACTTCTTTCTGAATAAGCTTGTAGTATTAACTCAGAAAGTCGCTTTGAAGCACCCATTACATTAGTAGGTCTAACAGCTTTATCAGTAGAAACTAGAACCATATTCTCAACTTCTAACTCATCACAAATTCTCGCAATATTATATGTGCCAATTACATTATTATGTGTTCCTGAAACTACATTCATTTCAACCATTGGAACATGCTTATAGGCTGCAGCGTGATAAATAGTGTGAATATTATTAGAATTAATAATTTGCTTTAACTGGTAATAATTAGTTGTTGTACATAAAGAAGGAATAAGCTGTATATCAAGTGCTTTTAAAGAAAGCTCAAGATGAATATTATATAGATTAAACTCTGAATTATCTAATAAAATCAACTTATTTGGGTTTAATTTAAAAATCTGTCTCGCAAGTTCAGATCCAATACTACCACCTGCACCTGTAATTAAAATATTTTTTTCAGATATATTTTTTTTAAGTAAGTCTTTTTTAGGAATTACAGCTTTTCTTCCTAAAATATCACTTACATCCACATGTTTTATATTATCAATTAGAAGATTCCCATTTACAATATTATTTATTGAAGGTAATAATTTAACTTCTATGGGAAATTTTGTTAATCGCTTTAAAATATCAGCTCTTTGTATATCGCTAGCTGAAGGAACAGCAAAGAGTAAAACTTTTGCATCCTTATTTTTTATTAATGAGTCAATCTGATTAACTGGAAATACTTCAAGGTAGTTTAATATTGTACCTTGCTTATTTTTATCATCATCAATAAAGGCAATTGGATGAAATGAATCACTTTTTCTCAAACTTTCCTCTAATTGTACTCCAGCATCACCCGCTCCATATATTATAGTATTTTTTCTTAAATTCTCAAAGCTCTCCCAAGAATAAAGAAATCCTTTAAAAACGAATCTACTAGAAATAGCAGTGAAATTAATAATAAACCAAAAAATTGGTAGTACTGATCTTGGCATATTTGATTCTCTAAAAAACATCATTAAGAATCCAATTATTAAACAACTAATTGTAGTAGCATTAAAAGTCGTATAAATAAGTTTTATACCAATATATTGTAAAACAGATCTATACATACCAAACTTAATAAACAATGGTATCATTATAATTGGTGTAAACACAAAAACCCACCAAGATGGCAATAGATACTCTACAGGAAATGGTTCTCCTAGTCTTAAAATAAATGCAAAATATAAAGAGAATAATATCAAAAATAAATCAATAAATAACATTATAATTTGCTTGTAAAATCTTTGTAAATTCTGTAATCTAAGCTTCATAGATCTCTCTTATAGTATTAACAACTCTTTCTAAATCTTGTAGACTCATGTTAGTACCTGATGGCAAACAGATTCCTCTTTTAAACAAATCCTCAGAAACTCCGTTTGTATATGATAAACAATCAGAAAAAACAGGCTGCATATGCATTGGTTTCCATAGTGGTCTACATTCAATATTATTCTTCAGCATATAAGAACGTAAAGAATTAATATCTATTGTGCTATTTCTTTCTAACAGTATTGTAGTAAGCCAGTAGTTGGAGAAACATTTACCTTTTTCTTCAAGGAAAGTAATATCTGAAATATCTGAAAGTGAATTTTTATAAAAATTAAATATTTCTCTTTTGCGCTTAACACGATGAGGCAACACATCCAACTGTCCTAAACCTATTGCAGCACAAACATTGCTTATTCTATAATTATAACCTATCACAGAATGTTGATAATGACTGGCTTCATCTCTAGCTTGTGTAGCTAAAAATTTAGCTCTATCTATTAGCTTTTTATTATTAGAAACTAATGCGCCTCCAGAAGAAGTAGTTATAATTTTATTTCCATTAAATGAATATATACCAAAATCCGAGAAGGTTCCTAAAGGTTGATTGTTGTATTTAGAGCCTAAAGCTTCTGCGGCATCTTCAATAATTGGTATTTGGTAAGTTTTTGCGATTTTAGAAATTTCATTCATCTTAGCAGGCATACCATATAGGTGAACCAAAATAATAGCTTTTGGTTTTTTTCCCTTATTTATTTCACTTTGAATTGCTTGTAAAAGCAAATCAGGACACATATTCCAACTTTCTCTTTCGCTATCAATAAAGATAGGATTCGCTCCCAAATATTTAATTGGATTTGCTGATGCTGAGAAAGTTAATGTAGAGCATAAAACACTATCATTAGTATTAATACCTAACAAAATTAATGCTAAATGAATTGCTGCTGTACCGCTACTTAATGATACCACACTATGATTTAATGCCAATTCAGATAATCTAGCCTCAAATCTATCAATATGTGGGCCTACTGGTGCAATCCAATTTGAATCAAAGGCTTCATCTACATATTTTCTAGATTCAACACTAATATGTGGTGAAGAAAGCCATATTTTTTTTTTATTACTCAATTTGAAATTCTAAAAATTGTAGCAAATATAATCTTAAAGTCAATCCAAATACTGTTATTGTAAAAATAATCTAAGTTAATTCTAACTTTTTCTGGATATATTACATTGTCATTATAATATTTAGGATTTTCTTGTTTTGAAAGCAATAACTCTTCGTTAATAAATTTAATACTTGCTGGACCAGTTATTCCAGGCCTTAATTTTAAAATTTTTCTATGATCTCCCTTAAGTTTATCTGCATATCCTTTTACATCTGGCCTAGGTCCTACAAAACTCATATCTCCAAATAAAACATTTATCAACTCAGGCAACTCATCAATCTTGTATTTTCTTAGAAAGAAACCTAGCTTAGTAATTCTAGAATCTCCTTTTACAGATATAGTATTATTATCATTATGATCTGTATACATTGTTCTAAATTTAATCATTTTAAATAAAGATCCATTTTTACCAACTCTTTCTTGAACAAAAAATATACTTCCATTATTAGTTATCTTAATCAAGATAGAAATAAATAATAAGAAAGGTGAGAGAAGAATCAAACCAGTAAAAGATAAAATAAAATCAAATAATCTTTTCATTTAATTCTCTTTTTAAGTGCATTAATAGCATAATTAACAAAGCAAAACAAACTATACAATAATGACAAATTTTCTATATCTCTGTAAACTCTCCAAACATCTGCTGCAGCACGTAACTTATTTGAAGTATTTGATGTTGAAACAATTCTGTAGTTAGCATAAGAAGTGTGCAAACCATATGCGTTGTATCCTCTTTTCATAATTTCTAACCAAAGAGCCATATCATGAGAGGATTTTATTTTGGGGAACTGAAAACTACCAGTTATCTTTCTATTTATTACGACAGTAAGACACCCAATAATTGTATTTTTTAAATAGGAATTATACGAAATCTCCTTTGGCGCTCTAACTACATTGTTAGTTATATCTCCAGATTGTGAAGTAATTGTATAAGATGTAAAAGAAAATGCAATATTTTTTTTTGTCATAAAGTTAATCTGTCTCTCCAATTTTAGAGGTTCCCAAAAGTCATCAGCGTCCAAAAATGCAATAAAGCTTCCATTAGCATCTTCTAAAGCAATATTTCTAGCTTCTGCTGCTCCATGATTTTCTTCAAGCTTAATTATTCTAATTCTAGAATCAATATTAGACAATAACATGATTTTTTCCACTGAAGCATCTGAGGAGCAATCGTCTACGATTATCATTTCCCATTTATTATAACTTTGGGCAATAACTGAATTAACACAATCTTCAATGTACTTCTCTGAATTATAGCATGGCGTTATTATAGAGACTAAATTATCCAATATTATTTTTTTTATGATACTCTTCTTGCTTTAAAACTACTCCTATTTTTTTAATTAACTTAATTCTACTCTTAGAAAACAATGTCCGTAAAGGATATAACAAGTAAATGACTGGCTTGATTAAAGGATGATATTCAATATGCAATTTACAATAAGCTTTTCTAAATCTAAATTTATCAATTAAGAACGATTGTACATTTGTTTCATGCAAGATACTTCTTGTACCCTCGTTTACATAAGATAAATTCAACTTATTAAGATAATAATTATTCATAGTATAATAAAGAACATAGCTTGGATATTTTTTAAGATAATCTACATGAAATTTAATAGTTGAATAATAGCATTGATTATTAACAACTTTGTTTTGACTATATGCAACTAAAACATTATTTTTTTTATCAAATACTCCCCAGAACTCCCAAGATTTTTCAAGAGAATTAATAAAGTGAATAAACTGATCTCGTGACATTGGATTGTTAATTGTCTTATATCTTTTAAAAGCAGCTTCATACACATTAAATCCACTCTCAATTAAAATCTTTTTATTAATCATCTTAACTTCAAATGATTTAAATCCTCTTCTAATTTTACTTCTTGTATTTACACTGTAATCTTCAAGCTTAAGAGCTTTATCATTTATTAAATACCAGAAATTAGATGGCTTATTTTTGTCGAAATCAGAAATCCATCTTGCAAAGTAAGCTCGCTCTTGAAAAATTTTTTCTTTAATAAGTACTAAATCCGTATTAATTTTAAGATGAGGGGGAACTTCAGGAATTAAGGCTCCATTATATTTCTTCCAAATATTCAAGATTAATATATTTTATGAAGTATGTAAGTATAGAGATCAAATTGAAGGTCTCGAATCTTATATTTAATCGTATCTATCTTGCCTAAACTTTTACGTAAATTTGACACCTCTATACCTAAAGATTGTAATTTATCTTTTGCTAATGGATTCCATACTCCTTTAACAACACCATTAACAAATGGAATTATATTTTTTCTAGTTGAATAAAAATCATCAAGAACAAACGACCTACAATTACCTTTTCTCTCAAATTCCCAAGCGCTCTCATCTTTCATTAGTAAATTAAGCAAAATTTCTTTCTTCCAAAACGACCAAATCGTAGAATTCTTATAAATAGTTTTATTATTTTTTTTGAAATAAAGATTATTTACTCTTTTACCTTTTGAAATAGATCTGTAAAACTGTAAGTAATTAAAGTCATTATTAATGGAATATTGCATCATTTCTTCAATGACTTTATTATCAACTTTTGCAGTTAAAAATAAATCATCAAAAGTTAATAATATATAATCTTGTTTAATTTTAAGCAAGCTTTTAATTAGATTATCAGACCAAGATATTTCATTTCCAATCTGCAAAGAATTGAACATTAAGCCATTAAATTTTTTGTGGTTAGTACTAAGGTAAACAGGTAGTTCTAAATCCTTCCAGAATTTTAAATACGTTTGCTCTAAAATAGACCATAAATCTTCTGAATTATCAAAAGTTGATATTAATACAGCAACGTTATTCATGACTTGCAATTAAAGGTTTATGTATAATAATAAATGAAATAATTACGAATAATAATCTAGAATCATTTAACATACCACTAACCAAAGAATTGAAAAAATAAAAAAGAAATAAATAAAATAAAAGTGGATATAAAGAAGATTCATCTTTTTTAAATTTTATCATTTTACTATAACTCATATAAGTTACATATATTATCAACAAAATGAAAAGAAGCATAGTGTGTATTCCATATTCACACGCTATTTCTAAAAGTAGATTGTGTGGGTATTCTAATGGCATTAAATGAGTTGGATTTAGCTTATTAGCCATAACCTGCCAATTACCAGCTCCAACGCCAAGAGGATAGTTTTGCATCACTAATAGGGCTCCTATCGCTAAATTTGAACGAGTACTAGTTGATTGCTTACTACCTCCTTTTTTAGTTATATTCATAAAAACTCTTTTAGAGTTTCCAAGTTTAGAAATCTTTTTATCCGTTCCAGTAATTAAGATTGTGGATATTAAAAAAGCAATAACAATTGTGATCTTCAAGATTATTCTGTTAAAATTAAGTATAACAAAAATAAAACCTGTAATAAATAGTCCTAAAATTGGCCCTCTACTACCAGTTGCTAAAGCAAGTATAAAGAAAACAATTATTAGTGGAATCTTATAGATTTTGGCAATATTCTTAGGCAGGAAGAGTAAAGTAATAATAGCAAAACCCATCCATCTTGCAAAAACAATTGGCCCTCCGCCTAAGGCAGTCATTCTACCATCAGCTCTAACATCAGTTGACAAGCCAAATACAGCTAAAATTGCTAAAAAAGTCGATACACCCAATAAAATATAGAATATTCTTAATACACTTTTTTGACTAAACTTTTCTGTAAAAATAATAGAGATAGGGATTACTATTAGCCAGAAATTAACTGCTTTTTCAATACTATAAGATGAAATATCAAAAATCATCCAAAGAGTTGGGGTCATTATTACAGCAAGCAAGTAAAAGAAATAGAAAATTAATTTAGTTTTAGTGAACCTAATTTTTTTGATTGAGAAAAACATAACCATAGCGGATAAAAGATAGATAACACTAAAAATGATACCAAAATTAAAATCTTGAAATTCATTCAATTTTTTAAAGTTTAACTGCAGGTGCATCCCAAGAGATAAATATCCACTCAATGGTTCTAATACGTGCTGCCAAGGTCTTGTTGCTCTTGGTGATCTAATATTAACTATTTTATTTTTTGACCAAGAGTTAATACAGTCTACTATTATTCTGTCCTTAGCCCAATCACCACCACCAATTACATTGCCCGCCCTAGCAGTTGCCAAGCGCACATTAGACTCATCTGACTTGAAGAACGAATGATAGTAAGACTTAAATACCAGCTCTGCTGAACCTTTAGAGCCACTGTAAACATCCCTGCCACCCATTTTATCGTTTTCTTTATAGCCCCAAATTTGCTCTATATTATCATACGCTTTATCGCTAGTGATCATAATAGCTGTGCATTTGTGATTAGACAATCGCAATGCTTCTAAAACGTTAGCAGTACCCATAACATTAGAAGAAATTGTCTCAATTGGATCTGAATAAGATAGAGATACTATTGGTTGAGCTGCAAGGTGAAAAACAAAATCCGGCACTTCTTTATAAATAACTTCCTGAATTTCTTTTAAATCTCTTGCATCTTTTAGGTAATGAGTTATTTTTTTTTCTAAACCTAATTCATTAAAGATTGATGGTTGCGTAGGGATATCCTTTGAAAATCCAACAACATTAGCGCCTAACTTTAACAACCAACTAGTCAACCAACTCCCTTTAAATCCTGTGTGACCAGTAACTAATATTTTTTTCCCTTTATATATATTATCAAACATTATTTCCAAATTTTCCAAGCAGCCTCATTATTTGACCACAGATTATTTAATTTATTTTTATCTCTTAAAGTATCCATTGGCATCCAAAAATCATTATGCTTAAATGTATATAATTCTCCCTCTTTTGCTAATTTTTTAAGTGGGTTTTGCTCAAAAACTGTAGCATCTCCTTCTAAAATATAATCGAATACTTCTGGATCACACACAAAATATCCTGCATTTATCCAACTCCCATCTCCTTTTGGCTTTTCTTTAAATTCATTAACT